>Ga0272441_10000045_pt1 | contig 267810 bp, 246 predicted proteins | sample SSMProp6N_FD_193582 | JGI IMG/M metagenome (GOLD analysis project Ga0272441, IMG submission 193582) | Marine sediment archaeal communities from Little Sippewissett salt marsh, Falmouth, MA, United States - SSM-Prop-6N | ecosystem: Environmental > Aquatic > Marine > Wetlands > Sediment ...
TCCAGCACAAAATATTCTACGTCCGCGCTGTTGAATATTGATTCACTCCAGCCGGTATTCTCTCCCCACGTAAAAACAACCAGTCGTGAACCATCCCGAGTTATTGCCGCATTTAAATAGGCAAGGATCTTTGCCGCGAGAACATTCATATTCTTATTAAAACCGACCCTTTTCTCAGCCCTGTGCCTTAGCATCTCCTTGTCCTTTAAGAACTCCTGCTTGATAAACTTATACAAAAGGCTGCGCTTAAGAAACCATGTCTCCACCGGATTAAAACGGTTCAATGGGACCGGCACATTAAGCACCAATAATTCACCGTCTTTAAGCACATAAGCAGGCTTTGGCGTACCCCACATTTGCGTGTATGCCATCCTGTGAATTGTGGGCGCATAAAATTGCAGAAAAACCAAATCAGGTGAATATTTCCTGACATTCATAAGATAATTGAGCGCCATCTGGGTCAATCCATATCCATTCACACCAAAATTCAACACCTCAAACGGTCTGGCGTATTCTGCGTTCAACCGGCGTTCCAATTCTTTGCTGAATGTCTCCTCCATATTGACACCATACCCGTACGTCCTGGAACACCCCACAACCGCGATCCTGAAAACATTTTCTCCCTTAGCCAAAGCATATTTTCTGTCACGCCACCCCGAGGAGTTAATCTTCTCCAACACATCGCGGTGCGCCAAATGAAACAATTCCTTATATTGCGGCCGATTTTTCCAGCCCAGGGTCTCATCGTACTGGGAAACACCTACCCTTTTCCCGGGGTCGTCAACTAAAGAAAACTTTACATCTTTGCAAAGACTGGCGAGACGCAAAACCCCTTCGAGAAAGGCTAGAGAGTATAAAATTGCTAGAAAAATAAGTATAAACGTGAATACAAACTTTTTCATATTACTTCATTGTGGAAATGTTTATTTTAGTATACATGATAAATTTATATTATTAACTAATATAAAAATAAATATAACTTATTTTTAAAACCATAAAAAACAATGACGAAGGCCTATTTATCAAAATTCCCTGGCGTTCAAAAGGCTTTATATTTTATAATCCATATATGCCCCGAGACAAGATTTACAAAGTGACCCAAGGCCTCCATAAACATAAATATATCTTGCTGCTTATGTGCCTGTGCGCCCTGGCGTTATCCTTACGCCTTAAGGGGGTCTTCTTTAACAGTTTTGCGGACGACGAACCCCTCTACGGTTGGTACGCGCATCAGATCATCAACAATCCCGCGGCCGTCTTAAGCCCTGAATTGAACGAATTTCACCCGCCGCTGTTTTCCGTCTTGCTTGCGCTCGGCCGATTGTTTTTCCCGGCCGGATTGATCGCCTTTCGAAGCATGGCGCTTGTGGTCAACCTGATCGGGATCATCCTTATCTATTATCTAGGCAAGCGGCTCAAAAATGACTTCACCGGATTGTTGTGCGCCCTGTTGCTGACATTCAACTACCTCTACATATTTCATGCCACCCTGATCACCATCGACGGGACCTTAACAGTGGCCCTCATGCTATTTCTTCTTTTGCTCTCAAAGCTCAACGAGCACAGCCCTGTTCGCCCCCATCTTTACGTTGGCCTTACGGCCTCTGTTATTTGTCTTCTTAAATGTTCCGGGATCATTGTGCTGCCGCTGTTGGCCCTATACTATCTGTTTTTGCCGCATACCTCCCTGGTAAACAAGGCCAAGCGATTGGCCATCCCGTTTCTTTGTCTTGGCGCCACAGGGTTTGCCCTGACCGTGATCAATATCATTTTTTTAAAAACACCCTGGCCCTATTATTTCCCTAAACATCCCTTCCTCTTTAAGGCAGAAGAAATGCTTTTTTATCTTAAGAATCAACATCAAATCTTTATTTATATTCCCTTACTGCCTTTCTTTTATTATGGCTTGGGCTATATCTCTTTCTCTCGGTATCCCTACAAAAGGCTCTTATTGATCTATCTCTTGGGGGTGGGTTTCCTGCTTTCATTGTTTTGGCATAAATCTTATCGTTTTGGTCTCATGCTCTTGCCGGCCATGTACGTCATAACGGCTATCGGGCTGGATGACCTAATACAGCGCCTCATCAAGAATTCCCTGGCGCGCAAAACCGCCCGGATCTTCATATTCCTGCTCTGTTTCCTGATGTGCCTGCATTTTCACACAAAAACACGTATCCTGATAAAGGCCAACAGCACTGTCTGCACGGGCTATGATACGGCCGCCCGCTGGATCATGGCGCACAACACGCCTGAGACAGTGATCATCTCGGGCATGGCCCGGGTGATCCGGTATTACAGCGGAATCAATTATCGGAAATTCGGCGGCCAATTGGTCGAAACGCCCGGTAAAAAGAAAGAATTTCAATCTCTGGTTGCCTCGATTCAAGGCCCGATCATATTGGAAGTTTCACGGTGGGATGAACTGCAGGTGGACGAATTGCCTTCGTTCAATAATTTCCTAAAGGAAAAAAGATTTTTTGAACCGCTGGGATTTCGGCATGCCCAAACAATCTTTCGCCATGTCTTCACGGATAAAACGACCCGCCGCACAGTCCCGGTCATCCGCATGTACATCAGGGAATAGCCCGCCCTTAACGCCTGGCCTTATTTGAGGTTATGAATAACAATAAAATGGATCGCCACAAGGATGATCACCAAAAGGCCGATTATTCTCAGCAAACTGCCCAAACAAGACTTTGTCCTCATTCTTTATACCTTATTGCTTGAGCACAAAACCGACCACGCCTGTTAAAAGGCCTAACGCAATAAGATAATAATACTCGCTGGCCGCAATCGGTTCCAAAAAGGACTGGCTAGGATCATCAGGGTTGACATATACCTCTATTGGGGGCGGGCCCCCATATTGAGCCAAATGCTCCTGAGCCTCCTGAATACTAGAATATTCAATCCCCTTGATTTTCAGTTGATCGTTTTGAAAGGACCGCCCATCAACGGTGTATTGATAGATCACCTTGGGGGCATACGTGCTTCCGTATCGGCCGGGTGTTTTAGCGATGCCGGCCTTAATGACATGCCCTGGGATCGTGGGCCAGTTATTCGACGCGGCTGTTACCTGCATGCGAAACAGGCCCAGCCCAATCAAAAAAAGCCCCAAAAGAGGCAAGCCGATCGAGGCCAACGGCCAGTATCTTCGCTCCCAATATTCAGCATGTCTTTTTATAAGGTCCATATCTCTTTTTTAAACCCCCTTGTTCCACACCAAGGACACACCCTCTGCCTCGCGGCAGCGGCTCTAATATTTCATTAACTCGACGATCTTTTTTTCGATCATTTTTCTATGCTTATGCTCCTCGTTCTGCAAATCCGTGCATAGCTGCCTGATCTCAGGGAACTTCATTGCCATATCTCCGTATTGCTCGATGGCATCCTCTTCTTTTTTTAAAGCCATCTGTAAGGCCTCAATATGCGTCATATTCATCTCCTTGTATGTAAGATAAAACTTAAAACGTAAGCCTTTCTTGAAGGTTAATTTTTCTCCATCAATAAAACCATTTTTATTATTGTCGCATATAAATCGATCTAAATTCAAATTAAAATGTAAAAATTATGCATAGGGTAAGCCCATGCCGTCAATAAAGAATACTGCTATAAATCCTCATAAAAAAATCTAAGATAGCGTCTCATTTCATGCAGGCGGATTGATGATGATCTGGAAAAAATTACGCATGAATACCGTAGGTGAATAGCCATAAGGCACATCCAGCTGCGGGTGGTTGATATCGACAATGATATTGCCTTGTTGATACTGGTCGTGGATATGATAATTGACCAATTTTATGTATTCCTCGATCAATAACGTCGGCCGCACATAAGCCTTATCCCGGCGTAACTGCCGGGGCAGGCCGTGCAGGATACTGAAATCCTCTGGCCGCTGATAATCCTGAATAACCTCATTGTTCTTGACCAGTTTATAGGACTGCAGGCTCCCGTTGACATGCGAGCTTTGCTCCTTGAATTTGACGTCCTTGTGTTTCACCCCGTTTATGGTTGTCTCAACAACCAAACTGCTCATTTTTGTTTCTTTTTCTTGATCTTCAGGGAATTCAAATTGAAAGAACGGGCCTGTGCCGAACGGATTGGCCTGCCCCACCCTTTCAAAAAAACGGTAAATGTGCGCCAAGGGATTCCCGCTCGCATCAGCTGCCTCCATGTCAGGGAATTGCTCCGCGATCTCCTGCATAAGTTAAGCGTAGAATTCATTTAGGGTTGAGGTTACATTTTCAAACCTTGGAAAATTGTCCTGGATTTTCTGCAGCTCCTTCTCAAATTCTTTAAGTTCAGCGTAAAAATCCTCCTCAATCTGCTCAAAGCTTCCTGCCTGGGCGCTTGACGCCAAAACCGCAACCATTTGATCCAGCAATACCGGCGACTTAAGGTCACCCTCAACCTTATATTCTATAAACTCCTCTTGAAATTCCTGGTCATTACCTATATGCGCATTAAGTGTCCTGGTCAATTCACCCAGTTTTTGGGGAATATAGTTGGCGTAGTATCTATCCTGCAGTTGGCTTTGGGCGGCTGCGTCCTGTATAAACCCAGGGAAAAAGACAAAATACATTGCAATTGCAAGACTTATGGAATATTTGCTCAGGCCGTAGCTGCGAGGCATAAAGGGCCTAAAATCCCTCAAAATAATCCAACAAGGATGCAAAAACATTACCTGATATACCACATTCTTTCCCTTAATTACCTATTGTGCACCAAATAAATCTATATATTTACCCCTTAATTCCGCTTTTTTGTCGATTAAGGCCACCTCTTCCTTACCTCAATATAAAAAAATTTGTTTCCTGGACAGATCGGATGCTATACTTACAGTGACATTACAACTAAAGGTAAACTACTCGAAAGAGTAGGGCGCAAAGCCGTGAGCCTACCCCTGATCAACGTCAGGCATGGTTGTCTGGTTGCCGTGACCGCGCATATGGTCCCGTAAACAGAAATTTTACGCCCTTTAAACTCTTTCGAGTTTGAAGGGCGTTTCATTTTGGAGGAGGGCGCTGATGGTAACTAAAGCAAAAAGGAGAACAAGCCTAACACGAGTTGGATGTCTGACAGTGCTCCTCCTCCTTCTATTGTCGGCGGCCGCATCTGTTGAGGCCAAGTCGTTCTCTCAGGAATTTGCCATATCGGTGATTATCCCGCATACCGTTTCTCATCAGCAGATTGCGGCCAAAGACACAAGGACAGACAATGTCCAGACAACGACCGAAGAAGTCGTCCGAAAAGACACAACGATCCTGTTAAAGACAACTGTTTGTAAGTAGTAGCAGGGGATGAATGGGGCAGCGCCTTTTTAATATGGTAAAAGGGCGCTGTCCTATTTTTATTTCTTTGTGACAGGAATGCGGAAGATATAAGAAGCGCCTTCGGCAACCGTGATCTCGTTGACCACCTTAATGAGCGGCAGGTATTCCAGCGGCAGGGTATTGACATCCAGGCGGATGGTGTGCTTTCCAGGCTTAACATTATCGAAAACATAGCCCCCGCCTTCATCCGTGGTACTTCTGAGGTCATCATCCAAAATGATCACAACCCCATTAATAAGCGGCTCGGCCGGGTCAATGCGGCCGTTGTTGTTAATATCATAAAAAACATTCCCCGAGATAGTGGTTTGAATGCGCATCCCAAAATCAACGGTCTGATCTTTAAGGTGTTCAATGGTAATATCCCGCAGGGCCTCGGTTGAGAAAAAATATCCCTTGGGTACGGTCTTAGGGTCCAAGGTAACCCTGACGGATTTGGCCCTGACCTTAATACTGTAAGTTCCCGATCGTGACGTGCGCACCTTTTTTGTGCCCACAAGCACATTGACGCCGGGAATGCCCGCCTCGCCCGCATCCAGCTGTGCATTGCCGTTTTGGTCCTTGTAGACAATGCCCGAGATCCTTGCGGCCGGGTCCCAGCGAAACGGCAATTCCCAATTGGTACGCACGCCAAAGCGCACATCCACCGCGCGGAAAGAGCTGCCGCTGTCATCCAGCGCCCAGACATTATCCACCTGTCCGTCAATGAAAAATTCGATATCCGATGTCGGATGATAATTAAAACCCAGATGGGCGCGCAGGCTGTCCTCCCCGGCCAAATAGCTGAAGCGGCCGCTGGAATCCTGTTCCTTGCGGTAATCCAAATTAGCGTAAGCGGTCAGGGTATCCGTCAAGCTCTGGGAATAGCTCAACCCGGTGGTGAGCACATTCGGCCGTGTCAGATCCTTGGTCAGGCCGTCACGCACCCACGAAAACTCATAATTCAGGAAATACGATAAACGCCGCGTCAACGGCAGACGCAATCCTGTACGCGCCGCATACCGGTCAAAATCCGAGCTTTCATTGTTCTCAAAACGGTAACGTTGATACGTAGCCCCTAAATAGGCCGAAAGAGTCCTGTTCCCAATCAATTTAAACCGCTGAGTGTAGACATTATTGATCTGGATATTCCGCCGCGGGGAGATGTTCTGCGGCGTGTAGGAATAAAAATATGAGGATTGAAACCTTGAGGTATCCGTTACCGGGAACCCCAGAGAACCGTTCAGGTCATAATTCAGGCCATTATCCTGATCCGGATTGGGAAACAGCCGGTCATGATAAATATCCAGATTCGCCCTTAGATCGAACGGCTGGTTGCGGGTGGAAAAAACAATGTTGCCGCCGACCTCCCCCTGGTTGATCGGGCGGCTGACGATGTTATAATATTGCTTATCAATATCGCGGAAATTGACCCGCAGGGTATAATCATCCGCTTCAAAACGGGTCGTGAACATCCCCGCATATTCATCCGTGTCAAAGCCGATATCGGTGGTGGCATGAAACCGGCCCCAGTCGTGTTTCGTATCAAAGGAAAAAACCTTTTTCTTAAGTTCCCGGGGGCGGATATCCCCCCAGCCATAGGCGTAATTTAATGAAAAGCTGTTGGCCTCATCCGGAAAAAGGGTCACCTTGGTCCCTTCCAAATATGATTTGCGCACATCCAGCAGGCTGGGCGTAACAAATAAATACGTGGCCCTGTCCTGCCCCCGGAACGTAATATAGCGGACCTTGCGGCCAAAGGCATAGGCGTCCAAAAGAATGCCCCTAAAACTGCGGCTGGGCAACGACAACGGCGAGAACTCAACGTAGGTATCCCAGCCCCGGATGCGGAAGTCCTTGAAGGGGCCGATATGCCCGTCAGTCAGGCCCACCCCCTGCTGAATACGTTCGATCGAGTCCTCGAATTTGACAAACGTGGCAAACCCATCCACATGCCCGTATGGTGTGGAGGCCGCCGCTGAGACATACTGGCTGTAGTTGAGGCTCTGCCGCTCCAACAATTCAAAACGGTCCCCGCGGTAATACGAACTCCAATACGTTGAATAGGCTAGGCTAAAGGGCGGGGCATGCTCTTCTAAGCCCTCAGCCTTTCTAAGCTCCGCCTCAGAGACATACGCGTCTGGCGGCAGGACAACATCAACATGAAACGTCCAGCGGCCGCGCTCATCCCAAATATGCAGAAAGCTGGAGCCGAGTTTATGCGCCAGGATCTTGATATGGTCTTTATGCGGCTCCTGGGCGGTGATAAATTCCGGGGAGACCACCAAGAAATTTTTTAGCCCTTCGAACCTTAAAACGGCCGAGCTGTTGATCTCAATATATATTTTCGTATCAGGCTGGAGCTGCCACCAGGAATCATCCATATCAATGACTTCATCTTTGGCCCTGATCACTCCTTTGAGGGATTCCGGCGCTTCCTCAAAATGCGTGACATAAATGGTGGGGGCCACAACATGTTTGCTTTGGCGCTTGGGTGCGGGTATCTCTTGGGTGGCGGCCAATGGTTTATCCGGCGCCCGCGTAAGAACCGCCTCTTTTTCAGGTTCTGGTTTGACAACGGGCAAAAACTCTTGGCCGGCATCCTTCTCCCTCATCTGCTCCTTGAGTACGGCCTCGGCCCGCCTGCGGCTCTCGGAAACCTCAATGTCATGTGACTGTTTGACAACATCAATGATCTGTTTGATGCTTTTTTTGTTGGCCTCTGTCGGTGCCATGGACTCGGCCAGGGTGAAATACATAAGCGCGGCCTCAAAATCATTGGCCTCATAGGCCTCGTATCCCAGATCAAGATAATGCGTGTAGGAACGCCAGTCCTGGGCGTACGCCGACGGCAGCAGGCATTGCGCCCACAGCATTAGGGTCAAGGCCATTAAAAGACCGACTTTTTTATGCAAACAAATCATTTTATATCATCATTCCTCATACAAAAAAACTAAGACACCATGGGACTCCCTGCGGCCCGGTGGATATCCGCACACAACCATCTTTTTTTATACCGAGAAATTGATCAAAACTAAGGCGGGCCCTTAGAAGCCACCTATTGCGGCTTTGTTAATAGGGTGACCGAGGAATCTGTATTGCGGGAGAACGCGATCTCCTTAACAATGCTATGGCCTTCCCCCAGATCAAAAGTCAGCACACAACTGTAGGTGCCGGGGGATAAATCTTGTGGTATGGATATCGAAAACCTTTTTTGTTGTTCAGGCGAAATATAAAATTTATCGACCTTGCCGCGTGCGGCCACCATCCCCTGCGCATCAAGGAAATAATAAACAGCCTCAGGGGTCAAGAACAAGTTGCCGGCGTTGATGAAAACACCGTTGAGATCAGCGCCGTCGCTCTTGATATCTTCCACCTTTGAGTACCGGACCTTCTTGGTTTCCAGGAAGAACAACGCCCCGACCCGGGCCACGATCTTAACGCCTGTTTTGTTCGGCATGTTCCCCAAGGCCTGTTCGACGAACAGGACACCGTAACGCCCGCCCTTGGCTGTGCGCGGGACATTGAGTATGTAGGTCAAATCAATCTTGCCGAACGGCGGCAAGGTAAACTCACGGGGGGAGAAAGACACCCAATCATAGGCCGAATATGGGGATGTTCCCGGCGGCATGAATTTCTTTTTGCCGTCAAAGGGCTCAACATATTCAAAGTCCTCCCAGTAGGCGCGCACCTCAATGGTTTTATCCGAGGTGTTGTGCACCGCAACCGTACCGCGCTGGGTCTCCCCGGCAATGATATTCGGCTGGATCTTGCCCTGCTCGATCAAGAGCTGGGCCTGCGCTGGTGAACACATAAAGGATAATAAAAAAATTATAATGAGCCCACCCCATTTTCTCATCACTGTCTCCTTAGCCTCTTAAAATTTCACATCTTATAAAATAACGCGCCCCCAGGCTTCCTCTCACGGAAGCCTGGAGCGCCCCATTGACATTTGATCTTCAACTACAAGGACAATGCGAATCTTCCTTAGCTCTTAGCCCGGAAGCGTTGCTGTGATCTGCAATGTCCCGCGGTATTCACCTGGCTGGTCGCCGTTGGTGAACGGTTCAGCGCCGTCGGGATCTACCGCCCCTTGCTGGGGATCGGTATTTCCGGTAGCGATCCCCACAATGATCCGCGCAAAACCACCGGAAAAAAGAAGATCATCATAACTTCCGCTGATGGCCCCTAACCTGGCCTTGGCAACGTCCGTAACCGTTTGGGAACCTTCCGGCCCTACGACGTTCTGGATCGTGGCCACCCCTTTGTGGGTCAAGCCGTTACCGCCGGCATCTGCATTGGGATTGTTGGTATCTGTGTACAACAGAGCCAGATCCGGATTTCCCGCGCCGCCCGCGGTAGAGACATCGATCGCAAAGATCCGATACGGGGTATAGATCCCCAGCGACGGATTCAACGACATACTAAACGTCAAGGCTGATAGAGCCCCATCATGATCGTAGAATTTGTTATTGGTGGGGTCAACATCAGAGACAACAAAACTGACGCTTGATGCTTGGGGGATATCCGCCACGATGTAGAAATCCTGGACGGTATCCGTGGTCTGGGCCTGGGCCGGCGCAGACATCATAAAGCCTGCCAGCGTTACTGCCAACATCAACACCATAGACCTTTTCATTTCACTCTCCTTTCATGATACATGAATTTTTTATTATTTTTTCTCTGTTTATTCTTGGCCTAAATCTCCTCCAGTGAATACACAACCGAGGTCTTGAAGCTTCCCGGCCGCATCCCGCTGTATGGTTTCTGCCGGTACAGGACCCGGAAACTCACACCTGTCCCTTTTGGATCCGAATAAAACATCGGCTCTGTCCCGTTAGGCACGGGCGCATACTGCGGGTACTGAAGCTTGCCACTCTCGTCATCCTCAAACTCCTGCTTCATGGTAAAATAATTTCCGTCAAACTGCTCGCCTTCTTCATTGGTCAGGGGGCTGAGGACCTTTTGGCTGATGATATAGGGACGCCCCAAATTGGTCTTGACCGTGACAACCACCTCCTTTGTCTGCGGCGGGCTATTGGGCAAGATCCTCTCAAAATGAACCCCGCCCTGAGGATAAGCTACGTCCAGCTTGAATACAGGCTGGATTTTGATCTCAAGGTCAATATCCACCTCCCGGGGTTCCTGTCCTGCCACAATAGTGTAGCGAAGGCTTCCCCGGTACGTTCCCGCAGCCTGCTGTTCGAGCCATCCCTGATTTATCCGCAACTGACACATAAGCGAATCCTCACTGCTTGCACTTTCATAAATCTTTTGGCGGAAAGGCGGCACACCATGCCACTCCGGGAATGCCACGCTCCCATTCCCCCCTTCAGCAACCATGAATTCAAACGCTTCAGAAGCCAATGATCGGCCCAGGTCATTCACAGGCCATGTTACGACTTCCTGGGTAATATTTAACGATCCGGTTATATTCCCCTGATAAGACAATTGAATGTAGCCGGCCTGATCTTGCGGCGTCTCATCGGATAACCTTACGCGATTGCCAGCTGAGGAAGTTTGTGAGGAGATCTTAAGGGCGCCACCTGTATCCAAATAGACCATAAGAACGACCTCATCCTGCATGGGCGCACCGACAAAGCGCACTGTGTAAACAATCTTACCGATGAAGTTCCCCGAGGCCTTGAGCGCTTTCGGGTCGACGCGATAAAAGATGGTGAACCCGTCACTGGCCCCATCACGCCCGGAGGTATAAAGCAACTGGTCTGAATAGGTGACATAATCATAATTCTGACCGTAAAGTGTCCCTGAGGCATTGGAGCCGTCTAATGTACTCATGCTCAAGACCTGTCCCTGAACCATCTCGCCGCGCTCGTTTGTAAAAGAACCTATCAGGCGCTGATAAACCTGGTATTGGGCGCTCTCTGTTGACGTAACCCTGATCCTGACCTCCTTATCAATGGATGAAAGCAGATCAACCCGTCCAAATCTCAAACTGTTACCCCCATCGGTTGGGATAACCGACAGATTCAAGGCTGCCTCCAGATAATTGGTCGTCAACCCCATTGTCATCATTACGAAAAATAATATAAAAAATAATCTTCTCATCAGTTATGACTTTTTGTTATAAACTCAATGATTTAAGCGGATTACGTCTCTGATCGATAATTTCTGTGGGGATTACGGTGAGTTGGGACCAAATTTCACTTATTAAGACAAATATTTATAAATCACTTATATACATTTATATTCCGAGAAATTAGTAATAGTATTATAGCATAAAAAATCTAAATTGAAAGTTTAAAAATGCCGCCTATTATAATCACCCCCACATTTTTTGTCGTTTATGAATATCACTACCTTACATATGCCTAAAAAAAGATTCCTGCCACAAGGCAGGAATCTTTTTAATAGGACATACTGTATGCCAACGATTACTTGTTATCGGTAAAAAATGTCAGCACATTAATCAACCCTTGGCCGGCATCCTTCAACATGTAAAATGTTCCCTTGCAAATACCCCCAAGAATACCGAAAGGCTTGAATTCAGAGGCATCTTTTTCTTCCACGATTGTCTCATAAGCAATCTTGGGTGATGTAAAAATCTGTTTCACCCCGGATTTGAGCTTGCTTTCACCATCGGCATAAGCTGGCGCGGTCATGACAAACAATAGCATACCAATGAGCAATAAAGAAACGATCCTTTTCATCTTACCCCCCTTTAATATAATTTGTTAGGTTCGTTACTTTATTATATATAAAAAAATACAAACAAAACAAAAAAAGGCAAAAAAAAAGAAATGCGTTATTTTTTTAACCTTTTTCAATAAACCTGGATGTGGCTAATGAAATCGGTTAGGTCAACTCTTTTAATTTTTTTAGGGCATCCTCTAGAGAATAAAAACATTTAGACATCAGAAGGTGCACCAATGTCGCGCGGGAAATGTCAAGCTCGGAATATTGCCTGAATGTACGGTTACCGCTCTTATGGCGACAGGGACGCACAATCCCAAATTTTTCCCACCGCTGTAATTTACTGATGGAAATGCCGATCGTTTCGGCGGCCTGATGCGGGCTATAAAAATCTCGGACAACAAATTCATCGGGATCATAATCTGATTCCTTCGTCATGTACTTCCTTTCAAATAATAAATAAAAAAAACAAAGCCACCTACGCACATTTGGTTTATGCAGCGCCCAAAAAAATTCATTAAAAAATTACGATGCCAAGGGTAAAAAGACCACGATTATCGGCATGATTTATATTTATAAAATAAGTTAAAAAGAATCAAGTGTCAATATGTTAAAAATATGCATTAAATATGTATATAAAATACATATTATGTAGAATTGGCTGCTAAATTTTGTGGAGAAAGGTGGCCAGATTGGCCTTCTTTTTAACCAGATTCAGTTTTGAACGGATATTATTGCGGTGGCGGTCAACAGTCTGGGGAGAAAGGCACAGGGATTGGCTAATCTCCTTGGTGGTTAATCCGCCCTTGATGAGCATACATATTTCCAGCTCACGCGGCGTCAAATTGTAAAATTGACCAGTCAATTTATCACTCAAGGATTTATTTATATTCTTAAGGTTTTCTTCCAAAATTCCTACATATTTCTTATTGGCAATCTTGGACTTATGTGCCATCTTGTGCAACGCAGGCAACAAAAGGTCATTGACGTTTTTAATGACATTTTCCTCTACCTGGCGTTTTTCAACCTCGATCTGGCCCAAGACTTCATTCAAGGCAATATTTTTATGCTCCAAATTCTTAGCCTGACGCTGCAATGCGGCCTGGGTTTCCTTTAAGGAAGTTATATCGATATTGACGCCGACGATACCAATGACCTTTTGCCCCTCATACACAGGGGCAATGATATTATGAAAATGCACTCTCTTGCCCTTAATCAAGACAGTGACATCCCCCTTGACGACCTCCCCGCCAAAGGCCCTGCGGTTATTATCCTCCCAGATCTTTAAGGTTCTCTCATCGATGGGTATCTCCCTGGGCCCCAATCCTACGGCATCCCCCCAACGCTCCCGGCAAACCTTATTCTGAATTTTACAACGTCCTTCCCTATCCAGCAGGAAGATATCAAACGGAAGATTATGGATCATGGCCTTGATCCAGGATTCTTGACGGTGTAGCTCATTATGCGTTGTCTCAAGGGCCTTCCAAATCTTTTTCTGCTGGATCAATCCTTCAATCTGCGATTTTAGCGAAACCTTTGACGGATCCTTGCACAATATGTCATAAGATGAAATATAAAATAAATTAGTGAAGATCTCCGTGCCGATAACCACAAGCGGATGGGCTAAGAAAACCTTGAGCAATAAACCAGCGTCAAAAAGGCGCATATCATAAGCGCAAGCCAGGAGACATTGTTTGATCTGGGGGATATGACTTATTTTTACTTCATAAATAATAAACTCTTTAACAGGCACATTCCTATCCGCCAAGGAAGTCATGTCACTGATCAATCTAACCGCAGAATAGCCTTCTTTAAGGGCGGCCTTTATCTTGGGTTTAAGCGATGTTAAGGCTGTCTGTGCCTTAAAATTTTTGAGCCCTTTCAGCAGCTCCTTAAATGTAACAAAAACTAACTGGCCTTTTTTGATAAAGGCCTTGGCATCAATATCCGAACTCTTTAAATAATTAACTATGTCCTTTTGTCTTGCCGTGCCTGCCAAATAAATGACCTTTTCATTTTGCTTCAAACCCTTATCCATGAAACGGGGAATAATCTTGCGGTACTGGTAATTATTTTGATAAAAGAAACACGCATGGTGACCAGCTTTCAGGTCTGTTAACGATTTTATTTGTTCACGGCCTACCATAAAAATCCTTTCACATAAAAATAGTTTATAGACGTCTTTTTATCTGATTTAAAAGCGCACGGGCCGGATCCTCCTGGCCCAAACCATAACGGATCTCGATACGGACCTGGCTCGGCCCTTCAGAAATGACATCCACGGCCACCCTTGTGCCGTCGGCATCATCCCCGCGCACCTGCACGGCCTTGGTTTTAGCCACCTTCTCCGTGACAGCTATCTTTTGGTCCTTGAAGGCGGACTCAACCGCGGCCACACCCTGATCCAAAGAGACCATCTCTTCCGAAATAATCTTGCCGGCCTGCCACAGGGCCGTCCCTCCCGCACCGGCTAATAGCGCCAGACAACCAGACAACAATGGAATAAAGGACAAAACCATGATGCCGACACAAATCTTTCTTCTCATCATACCCCCCTATAATATCATTTTAGTTTCACGGACACCTTCGGGTGCAACCGGACTGTCCATTTTCCTGCCAATTCTGAACCTTGCTGCAGACGTTCTTGATCCCGTAATTCTGTTGCTGGTTCCCCGTAACGTCCGTCACATTCTCGCAAAACATATTATCCACCAAGGCAGCATCCCTAGACTGCAATTTAACGCCAACCTTAAATCCCTTAACATGGCAATTACGCAACAGCACATCCTGCCCCTTGATAACGATCCCCGTCCCTTTATGCGCCAGCATCTTCTTGGGTGCGGAGCCGCCCCCGCCTGAAGGGCCAGACGCTGAAGATTGTCCTTTTTTGCGACTCATACGACCTCGCCGACTTAATATTTTCTTGCCGGCGGTGGCAATATTCTGCATCGCCCCCCCCGAACTTAATGCAGACGCCTGAGACATCTCACTGATCTCGGTGATAGAGGCCCCCTTACAATCCAAGGTCATATTGGAACTGTTAATAATAATGATCCCTTCTTGTCCCTTATCCAAGAATTCATAATTCCCCGGGCACAGACTCACCTCACGGTCCTCCATCCCGTTGAATACCAGATTATCCTTGGGTAAAAAGCATGCACGGCACTGATGGCAGCCGTCATGGGCATTGGTGTTCATATCTTCACATTCCTCACCGCTGTCCAACACCCCGTCCCCGCAAAAGGCCCGGCGGCAATCACGACGGCAGGCATTGGGGATCTTATCACTGTTCTCAGGCCCGTCGTCACATTCTTCATTGGAATCCTTCACCCAGTCGCCGCAACGGTACAACGTGCAATCGGCGCGGCAACCGTTGGGTTGAGAGTCGCTGTTCTGTTGTCCCCGGTCACATTCCTCAGCCCCTTCCTTGATCCCGTTACCGCAGCGCGCGGCAAGCACAGGGGCGCTGCTCATCCATCCAATAAAAACAACTGTCACTAGCATCACCCATATTTTGCGCATCATGCCCTCCTTTTTGTTGATCAAACATGCCGCCGTCTAGTCCCGGCCCTGGGCAATGGCCAGACGTGAAAAGACAACCAGTTCAAGATAAAGAAAATCAAACGGTTTAAGCACATAGCCGTAGGCGCCCAGGTCAATGGCCTGCTTAACCTTGTCATCATCCTGAATGCCGCTGGCCATCACAATACCGAGCTGTGGGTCAGCCTCAAGCAGCTGCGGCAAGGCCTGCAAGCCGTTCATGACAGGCATTTCCATGTCAAGCAAGACGACCGAGAGCTTCATTGTCCGGGCCACCTTAACAGCCTCCTGTCCGTTGGACGCCCCCAGGACCTTGTATCCCTTGCCTTCAAAAAATGTCCGCAAAAGCCCGCGGATTTTTTCATCATCATCCACGACCAAGATAGGCTGCTTCTTGCTGATGCCCTTGCCAAGGGTTATATGCTCTTTGGCCTTAACAATGCGGGTGATCTGCTTAAGCAGGGTATCCACGCCCATATCCTTACGTAAGATCTCGCTGGCGCCCGCCTCCTTGGCCTCGATCTCGATCTCGGGGGTGATATACCCGGAATAGATCACAACCGGCAAGGTGGTATTCTTTTGGCGAATTTTTTTCAATGCCTCTATGCCCGATTCCGCGCCCAGCTGAATGTCCATGATCACCACATCAAAGGGACTGCGAAAAAGGGCGTCTAAGGCCTGCGCCGTATCCGGCACGGTGACAACATCATGATCGTCCAGGCTAAAAACACGCTGGACCAACTCCCGGATCTTCAATTCATCATCGACCAATAAGATTCTAGCCATAAAGAATCCTCACTGTGTAAAATAGATGGACACGGTTACGGGTTGATTCAATAATATATTGCCCTGCTCACAACTGGCGCTATACTCTTTATAGGTAAAATGCCTGGACGCCAAGGCCTTCTCAAAGGCATTAACGTCCGTCCCTGAAAGCACAAAGATCAGATTATTGTCCGCGTCGTACTTCAACCGTCCGCCGTATCGCAAGATCATATTCTCCAAAGCGGAACGCTGCACCCCATGCAGCCGGGCCATATGCCAATGACGCGTATTCGCATCCGTCAGCGGCAGGGATATGGACACATCGTAGGCGCCTTGCGGGTCCAAAAGGACATCCGCGCTAAGATCAGTCAGCGAACATTTCTTGGCCTCTAAGTTAAGGATCTCTTTATAAATCTGTTCCACCTTATTTCCCGGGGCCCTGAACACGATCACATCATCGGAGCTATGCTCCGCGCCCACACGCCACAGGCTCAATGCGCTGAGAATATGGGCGCGACATTCTTCTTTCACATGGCACCGATGAGCGGTCTGTTCTTTTTGAACACGCTCCAGCCTATTATATTCCTTTTTCAACCCGGCTAAAGCCTTTTGGACTTGCTCTTGTTGATCGAGCATCGCCACCAATTGATGGGCTATCTCCAGCGACTCCTTATGGGCCGCCTCTTGACTCTCAGGTGAATAATGTTGTTTGAAGGCATGTTGCTCCAGCCCTTTGAGACGCCCGATCTCACGCTCAATCTTGCTTAAGGCGTCTGTCTTTGCTTTAATATTTTTTTCTAGGCGATCAAACACCTCGGCCTTGATGCCTTCCTTTGATGTCAGCAGGTCCATATGCCAATGCAATGCCTGATACCTGGCCTGGGGGGGCTTGGCCACAGAAGGGTCTTCGACAAAGGCATAAAGCTCAACGGAACTTTTCTCCTCACGTGACAGGACGGCGGTGTCATCGCTATCCTCCGTGAGGGATGGTCCCTCGGCATGGTGTTTGGCCACCAACTCGCTCTCGACGACAATCGTTGTATCTTCTTGGTCGCTTGATGGCAATCGATGCAGCCCGGCCACAACCACCACAGCGATCAGGGCCGAGGCCAATCCTGCCCATATAAGACTTTTGGCATTAACCCTAACCCTGGGGCCCTGAGGCAGTCTTAGCTTGGGGCCCGGATGCTGTATGGCAAATAATATACTGCCAGCCAAATCTGAAGGGGGCCTGATCTGGCCTAGTTCCCAGACCTGATTTGATAGAAACCCAAACCGCGAGACATATACCCGGCATTTTTCACACGTATTAAGATGGGCCACATACTGCTGATAGGTGTCATCCGGTAACATATCCGCCTGGAAGTGTTTGAGCAATTTCTGGATATCCTGGCAATTCATTCGTTATCCTACCCCTGAGCCTTAAGAACACCCTCCAGCTTTTTCCTTAGCCGAAGACGCGCATGATTCGAATCAACCCGTACGATCTTTTCAGATTTTTTGACAACAGCGGCAATGATCCTATACGGCAGACGCATCTGGTCCCGCAAAATCAGGATAAGCTTGTCGTCAAACGACAAGGCCAACAAGGCGGCCCTGGTCATATCGAGCGCCTTGCGCTTTTCACCCGTAAGATGCGTGAAATCGCCCCCGTCGGCAACCGGCATGGCCCGCGCCTTGCGGCTCTGCAGGACGGCCTCCCGGATAAGTTTGATATAAAATTTCTCCTCATCAAAGGATAAGGAATTCACCATAGGCAACACCTTGCTAAAGGCATTGACCGTTATGGGATAGGCTGTATTTTTATCGCCGCCGATCAAATACACAACCAGGGCAAAGATCCCCTTTTGATAACGGGCAATATACTGCTGAATCCTTTCCTCTTCCTGAGGGTTCATGAATGACGCATCCTGCGTTGACGATGAAATTTCCTTAAACCTTTAAAAACAAAAAACAGAACCAGCAACCAGAATAGGCGTACCACCCAACGGCTGTATTTCTTAATGACCTCGGTGTATCTTAACGTCAAGACAGGGCTCTCCCCCTCGGTCACAAGCAACTTGACAAAGCGAAACGACTGGCCCTGGGCCGGAAAACTGATCTTGATGGGCAGGACCCCTTTATTTCTGATCTCCTCAAGTTCCTTGTCATACCCTTTGTAATATTTATTTTTGGGTCTATCCCACCTAGCCCCTGTCTGCATCGTTTGCTCTATGCTGTCCACCTCCTGGCGCGCAGAGCCGCGAAACCGCCCTTGAACCGCGCGGCTTAGCCCCACGGCCTGAGATAATGGCCGATACATGCCTTTTTCCCGCTTGACGTCGCCGCCAAAATCGAAATAGGTGTATTCCCGGGGGAAATACGCCTGCCACTGGATCTGGCTGACGGGGATATCCACCCGCGGCAAATTCATTGTCACCTTACCCAGCCATTTCATTGTGGGGGCCTCGTTAAGGAACACCACCTCAACCGGGAATCCGGTCAGGTTCTCTCCCTGCAGGCGGGATTTTTCCAGCGGGACCAAAATGCTGCCATTCTTGTCCTTGGCAGGCTTGACCGGTTTGCCGGCCACGAACGTGCTCCACAACGTGGCCTCCTTAGGCAGGCAGAGGCGCAAAAATTGCTTCACATTATTGCGGACCTGATAGGTCGCCCGGGTCAAGATCTTGCCGTCCTTGGTGTGGAGCGTAAAAAAATCCGCCTCATCGATCGCGGCGACCAGGACCGGCATCTCTTCGTGGCGGGTGACATCGATGGTGATATCCAGAGGATGCGACAGATACTTGAATGCCAAGAGGATCGGATTGGATGAACTCCGCCAAATAGAGGAAGGCAGTTCCTTGACATCGATCGTCGAGGCGTGTTTCACTTTATTGACCGCCAATTCAACGTTGGTACGCGAGGCAATCCCGAAATACCCGGTCTCGCGCTCGGTACCGGTAGTGCGCACCCAGGGAATGGAGGCCACGAGTGAACCGTCCCCGACACTGCGTTCATAATCGATATCCAGCGTGTAATTGCCACGCATGCCAAAATTCAAATAAACATCCAGGGCCAAGAGGCCGTCTTCGTGGGCAACCTTCCAATCACGCAAATCCTTGCCGCGCACATTTAAAATACTGATGTCCTTGGGTAACATGAGACGAAAACTCGAGACCTCCGCCTGAAGGATGGAATAATTGACCGTTGACTGGCAACGAATGACCCCCTCACCGATCGAAACATATGTGGCGGTATCGGCGTAGACCTTGGGCTCCAGTTCAACGGGCTTGATGGTCTCTTTGGCCACCGCCTTGGTCCAACGGGCGCTGATTTGACTGGTATTCGGCATGACGGCCCAGGCCACGGTCTTGTCAGCCTCATGTTCAATTTCGACCTTGATGGCGGGCTCGACAAAGATCTCGACGTTTTTCTCGGGGATGATGAATTCAAACTGTGAGATAGGCGCCGGCACAACCTCAAAACTGAACTTGCCAGGTCCGAACTCCCGCTCACGGCTGGCCTTGATCAAAAACTCCAATTGTAATGTGTAGCGGCCGGGGCGCTCCAACATCAAATAATAACGCCCTCCTTGCATGGTCACAAACGAAGTGCCCCGATTCACGCTCACATTAAGCAGGCCCACATCCGTGCGCATCAACGGCAGACGGGTCCATCCCTTTTCAAAGACCTCAAAGACGACCTCGCCGTTGATGATCACCACATTATCCTCCAGCTCAGCCTTGTATTCGGTCTTATAAATGGCATACCGCGACATAGATGGGTTTGCGGCAAATGAATCACCGAAGGCCTCTGAAGCGCCGCATCCACAAGGACTCCTGCGCGAAACCTGACGGCCGTCTGTCGTTATACTATCAGTGACCTGTCCTTGTTCATAGAGCAGCTCTTCATTGGGCGCCATATTCCTGGGGACCGTATGTTGCCGGTCCAGATAATACGGCTCATATTGTATATTAGCGGTATTTGTATCGATCTTTTTTTGAACTTTATCACGAAAATTATTGACCGCAACTCTTTTAGCCAAAATAGTCTGCGGGAAAACGAGAACGATCACTAAGGCCACCCATAAAATTCTCTTGGTCATGTCCCCTCCTCATTAATGAATAATCTGTTTTTCTTAGATATCCCCGTTTATACGGCCAAAATACAAAAACGGCCGCCCTTAAAAAGGACCGCCGCTAAAACCGTCAATTCAATGTCAAGGCACCTATCACTTTGATTATTAATATAATTTTTTAATTATTGTACACTGATACGGTCAATTAACAAAAAATTATCTGAAAAAATCCATTTATCAACCACACCCCATCCATCGATATGGTCATGCTAAAGAAGAAAGATGCTTGATCCTTTTGAGCATATTGGGGTGCGTGCTCATGAGCTCCAGCAACTTGTCCGACGAGTTTAAGCTGACACTCTTGCTGCGCAGGGCCGCCAGTTCACTGGCATCGATCGACCCGTTCTTATCCAGATCCAGCTGACTTAAATCCCTAAATTCATTCAGGGCCCGGGAGGGATCATTGAGGAAAAAAGCTTTTAATCCTTCCGATTCCTTGAGTTCTTCTTTGGGTGTACGTGCTGAGCCGTACACCAATTTATAGAGAGCTGAGGCCAACACCTCGGGGCGATTCCCGAATTCAACCGAGGCCTTATCCGCAAAATATTCACGAATACGCGAGGCATACAAGACCAGAAGGTTGGTGACAAAATAAAACAACAGGGCGACCAAGCCGATCATCATGGCCCCGCCGGAATCACGGCTGCTCCTGCGCCCGCCAAAGAACAATGTGTGCCAAAATATCCTGTACATGATCATAGGGATGACCGAGAGGACGGTTATCGTCAAGACATCCCGGTTCTTGATATGGCCCAGCTCATGCCCCAAGACCGCCTTGAGTTCCTCTTCATTTAACAGGTTCACTATGCCGCGGGTAACGCAGACCCTGCCGTCACGGATGCTGCGGCCGAAGGCAAAGGCATTGGGGATATTTAATTCAGAAACACAGACCCTGGGCATGGGCATATTGGCCCGGCGGGCCAAATCCTCGACCATATCATACACCTGGGGCAGTTGCTCTCGTTTGACATAGCGCACGCGCATGCTCCATTCAACGATCTTGGGCCCGATCATAAATTGAATGATCATCAGGACAAAGGCAAAGATCAAATAAAAATAAAAATTGCTGACACCCATGGCGGTGCCGATAACCACAAAAATGGCATACACAATGGCAAATAAGGCCGCCAATAAAAGCATCATACGCATATGCAGTGAAAACATGTCTTCCTCCTTTACTTGATCACTTAATTGCAGGTCGATTATACGGACTAGAATGAATAATCTTCAAATCTCCTTTATTGCCTGGGGCATACTTCCATGCGGCATCCGGCAATGGTTCACCAAACTCCCAAAGAGGATCCTCTCCCTTACCGTGATACTTCAAAGGTCCCAAAGCTGACCCTGAGTCGCCCCTCCGGTCCTTTCCCCCATGCATGTCAGGACAGGCCATTTGCGTCTGCCTCCAATTAAAATCCTTCAAGTGCATATCCAGTGAATGGATCCGGCCTGTAATCGTGGCGCTGGTTGTATTGCAATTGTCAGACGATAGCCCGGCCATGGTCACTTGGTATAATTCCCCCAGGCGAACGAAGCTGCTTACGAACTGCAGCGAGCCCTTGATGTCATTGACGGCGAAAGAAAATCTTTGGGGCTGGGCTTTTGTATTAAGCACGCCCTGGGGGCAGACCTCTATTTCCTTCTTTGTCTTCAGGTCATAGGTGACAGTACAGCCTGCCGTGGCATCAGCCTTTCTCTTTTCGGTCTCATTATAAAGCGAAACCCTGATCTGTGCCTGGGGGCTAAACATCCTTTTTTCTATGGAAATGGTAAATGATACAGGGCTTAATTTTCCTGCCACGGCCGCCGGCATCCATATCAAGCTGCCAGCTATAATGGCCATAAAAATTTTATATAGATAACTGCGCATCATCCCTATCGCATATTATTTGTTAATCTTTGCTTAATCCAGGAAGATATGTCTTTAGTTTATCAATAAAATCAAATTCACTATAACGGCCCAGATATTCCGTTGCGCCGCAGGCGATGCATTCCCGTTGACGCCTATCCACATCCAGGGCCTTTTCATGCAGGCTCTGGCTGCCCAGATCGGATATGCGATAATAACTGTATAACAAGATCGGCATATCCTTAAGTTTAGGCAGCATGTGGATGACCTTGATAATCTCGGCACTGCCCGGCTCCTGGGACATATGAATGTTCAGAAGAAGAATCTGCGGCTCAAAAACAACAACTTTGGAAATGACATCCCCGCCTGAGAAGGCCGATTTAACCTGATATTTCTTCTCGCTTAACAAGGATACTATTTCCGAGACGATCTCCGGATAGACACCGCAGACCAATACCTTTCTTGTATTTTGATGCCCCTGGGGCAGAGACTCGGGGGTTAACACCGTTGGCCGGCTTAACAGGGTGGCCACCTTGGATAAAAGCACATAGTCCTCAAAAGGCTTGGCCAGAAAGCCATCGGCGCCGATGACATTAAAAGATTCCTCCATGGCCCCGCGCGCGGTCAAGATCAGGACGGGTATGATCGCCGTGACCTTATTCTCCTTCAGTTTCTTATAAAACTCGTAGCCGCCCATCAGCGGCATCACCACATCGGTGATGATCAGATCCGGCCGCTCAACGATCGCCTTGCGCAAACCCTCCTTGCCATTGTTGGCAACGATCGTTTGATATCCGGCATTCTCAACGATGAATTGAATGACTTCCTGGATATCAGGTTCATCCTCAACTATAAGAATTTTAGGCATGGCTTTAGCAACGCACCTTTATGAAGCAGGGCTGTCTGCCTCTTTGATTAATTGTGTTAATTTCCTCTCGTAGCGCTCGAAACATTGCCGCATAACCTGATCAATATCAGCCTTTTGCTCAAGTAAAAGTTCACAGCACAAGACCATCAGATCACCCGTTTCGACCAAGGCATGTGTGTCCTGATCCCGGCAAAGCTCCCCGATCTCCTCAACATGGTGACGCATTAATTCCAATAGACGTCGGGTATGCTCACAAGAAACCTTTTGATTATAGGTCTTGGAAAGATGATGGATGCGCTCAATCCGCTGTAACGCTTGTGGAGCAATAACTTTTTTTGTCATAGGCCTATTGTGGCGTTTCCAAGGTCATTTGGTATTCCAGCTCGCGCTGGGCAACATCCTTTAAATATCCTGACAAGGCATTGACCGTTTGGCGCGTATCCGTGATGCCTCCCTGGATCCTTTGGATGTGGGACCTGGGTTTTGCCAATAACCAGTTGACCGTATCGGGTACGGCTGCGGCTAAAGACTGAAGCCGATTGGCATTAGAAATAATAACAATACCAAAGATAAATATAAGGATAAAATCTCCCCACCGGAATCCCTTGAACGTCTGACCCGATAGATTGACAACCCAATTAATAGCAAAAAGAATGATAAAAACGACGATCGCTAATTGTAGGATCAGCACTGAACTCATTGATGACGTCCCTGTTTCTTAAATTTGGCTACAAGCTTCATCATTTTATCATAATGAGTCCCTTTCCAATAGATTTTCTTACAGCTTGTGCAGACATAAAACCTCCGGTAATATTCCCGGACCATGGGCGGCAAATGCCCGAGGATTTTATGCTTGGCGACCGGCTGTATCCTGCCGTTGCATTCCAGACATAATGTAAAAGGATGTAATCTGCAGGCCAATCGATAACGGCTTAACACCTGCGCTACCTGTTTGATGGGATCCGTGCTGTAGAGAAAACATCCATAGTGAACCCTTTTGTTTTTAAGCAACCCGATATCGCGCGTCAGGATAACCCTTTGCTCACGACCACCTAAATCAATGATCTCTCTATCAGGGAATACAGTTTTATACAGGCAGTCAAAGCCCAGCATCCTCAAATGCCTGACAAGGCGCCCCAGATGGGAATCAATAACAAAACGCACCGGCCTGGGAGGCATGGGGTTAAGACATGTAACCTTTTGCCGTGGTATATCCCCTAAGGGATAAACACGGATCTTTTCTTTCCCCATTAATTGATAGGAAAAATCAACGGGTCGTTGATCGACAAGGATATGATTGATCTCTGTATGCGGAACGCCCAAGGCCTCAAGGGTATCCTTAATGGAGGGGTGGCCTTTAACCGTATGCGTGAATGTCCTGACCCTAAAGTCAGGATTTAGGAAGCGTTTTAAGACGCCATAAAAACGAAATTGAGCCTGGGTCAATAATGGTAGGTTGTCAACCCTCTGCATAAAAATCAACTGGCAAATGCAATTCTGTTTTTACCTTCTTTTTTGGCTATATACAGGGCCTGGTCGGCACGGCTGATAAAATCCTGACGATCAAAACCAGCCTTGCATCCAGCGATACCTATACTGACCGATATCTTGCGGCGAAGCCTTAGCTCAGAGATAACGCTTTTGATCTTTTGGGCCACGACCTCAGCCTGATGCGGGGCTGTCTCGGGGAGAACGGCTAAAAACTCATCCCCTCCGTAGCGGCAAAAAGTATCGACCGACCTCAAATGATGCCGCAGAACATTGGCGACCTCTTTGAGCAGCAGATCCCCTTCCAGATGGCCGAAAGAGTCATTATAGGATTTGAAATTGTCAATATCGACCATCAAGAGACACATGGGTTTGGGATACCGCTCACAGCGCTTGATCTCCTTATCCAGCATCTGCAAGAAAAACCTCTGATTATAAATCCCGGTTAAGGGGTCTGTGGTGGACAAAAGCTCGAGGCGGCGGTAGTTATTGGCATTCTCGATCGAAATGGCGGCCTGGTGGACGATGGAGGTAAGGATCTTTAAATCAGTTGTATTGAATGTCCCGCTCCCCCCATTGGTCTTGACCTTTTTATCGGCAATATTGACCACCCCCACCAATTTGTTTTGAACCTTGATCGGCACACTCATAAACGATTTACTCCGATATGTGGCACGATTGGCCCGCCCCAGATAATGATGTGTTTCAATATCATTAACCAATAAAGGTTCCCCTTCCTGAACGACCTGCCCGGCTATCGGGGCCCCGAGCTTAACCCGGGTCTCCTTGATGACCTTGGCGTTTAAGCCCCTGGCCGCCCTGATCTGCAGCTCCTGGGTATCCTCATCCAAAAGCATCAGCGAGCATTTTTCCACATTCAGGATCTTGGTGGCGTTCTCGATGACAAAATCGACCAGATTGTTTAACTGCAAAATGGAACTGATCCTCTGGTCAATATTCAAAACCTGTTCTAATTTTTGTTTTTCCTTCTTTAATTCATTCTGCAACTTTTTCAGTTTCTCTTCGGTCCTTTTGCGCTCGGTAATATCGCGCTGGACAGATATCGAATGGAGGAGCTTACCCTCTTTATCGGTCACAGATGTGGCGCTTAAAAGGACCGTATGCCGGTTCCCGGTCTTGGAGACGATCTCCATCTCAATGTCCTTCAACTTCCCCCCGGATTTCTTCCAAAGCGAAAAGATATCAACGGCCTTATTTTGTTGATCAGAGGGATAAATGATCTCAAACGGCTTTCCGACCAGTTCCTCGCGTGTATATGCCAAGGCCGCCAAGGCGGTCTTATTAACATCCATAATGATCCCATCGGGAGATATCATATAGCAAAATTCTGGATCATTTTCAAAAAACTCCCTGAACTTCCGTTCGCTTTGCTGCAAGATTTCCGCGGTTCTGTCCCGTTTCGTGATTTCATACGAAATGATCAGCCCAAAAATAAGAAAACAGGCGATAATAGCCGCACGTAAGAGGATTTCCTCAACCGAAAGGCCGGTTATGAGAGCGGCTGTAAAGTCCCTGGAATGGAAAAAAATAGAATCAATGGCCGCATCAGAAATCCATCCAAAAAGGCCAAAGAGTAAGGCAAGAAATATTATCCTATATTGGGGCGGTATTTGTTTGATCATAAGACATTAATTGTAGTATGCAGCCGTAAATAAAGCAAGGAATATTTGCGGGGACCTATTAAGACATAGTATTGGAAACAAACAACTTACAACCCTTATATTTTTTAATTTATTAGCTATTGCTTATTATTTAAAAAAATAAACCCCAAATATGAAATAAAAACCCGCCGCCAGAGAAAAAAAGAGCAGGAATAAGCCCATTATCTTGGTATTCCTAATCTCCTTGGTAAGCGAAATCGGCTCTATTTTCCAGTTGATATGGGCATAAAATTTCCTTTGCATATCAAATGCCTTCAAAGGCATATGATACAAAAATAACCCAAAAAGGATTGAACACGTAACCACAATAAGGAAGATAAATTTATCAATTGTCTTGCCGAGCCAGAAATACAGCAAAATAATGAAAAAAGGAATGATCCTTAATATGATCTTTTTGTATTTCATGCCTCGATATTATATGGATTTGGCTTGATTGTCAATATAGTTGAGGAGGCCATCCTGTTCATTGGGATAAACTCAACAATTGATTTTGACTCGACGGCAATAAAAAGGGGTTAAATTGATAATCCACAAATAATACCCATCCGCTGGAGGTCAAGCTTAACACCTGCGGGTCATGCGAAAACCAGCCAAACGGGATCCATCCCCTTCGGGAAGAATAGGAATAGGCGGCCTTGCTTCGGGATAAATTAGTTAGGAGATCCTCAATGCCCTGGCGCATGTTGATGACATCCTTAAGGGCCTCAAGGCCCCATTGGGGATGGGTATGTTTATAATGGGCTGCCACCAGGCGCGCGGCAAAGATGGCTCCCGCCGTCCATTCAACGGAAAGCCTGTCATTCTCCCGAATAAACCCCACACCTAAAAGACGACCCGCCTTATCGTAGCACCCTGAGGTGGCCTTGGCCTTCACCCAGATACGATACGCCGTCCCTTGTCCGAACCAGGAATCGATCCGTTGCGGGCCAAACACGTCAATGCCCCACGTCTGAACATCCAGGGCATAATGCGCATCATTCGGCTCCCAATGCCCGTTGATATAATGCATGCCTTGATAAAAATATCCCCCCTCTTGGTTGAAAACTTGCTTAAAATAACCAACGATCCCCTCCATCGCTTCTTTATAGACCGGCTTGTGCGTGACAGCATACAGCATCCTTAAGGCCGCATACCAGGAAAGATTATTTTCACTCGAGATCTGGCGATACCACCAGGCCCCGTTTCGCTCTTCCTTGTTCGCGCAATCAGCTGCATTGCGAAAAGTGCCCAAGGGGGCCATGCGGATGCCCCCATTATCCGCCTGCAGGATCAGGGCTGCGCGGGCGATCTCTTCTGCCAACTGCAGCTCAATCGATGCTTTGGGGTGATGATACCTCTGGCGGTACGGGTCATAATACTTTTTATGATACACATGCATGGCGGCCATCACCACCCAGGCATTCTCTCCGGCCACGGGTTTCCAATCTTCCCAATGGACCGTGGGCCAATTGGGGAAACCCGCAAAATGCTCCTTCCCATCCAACGGATCCTGGGTATTGTAGCGGCCGTGGGCATTGATGATCCTGTAAATAAATCCCCGTTGACCTTTTTGAGACAGATCTGAACTGACCGCCCCCGGATCATCGGGATCATAAATAAACGTATTAATAGGATACCCGGCACGGATATTGTAAAGATCATTGATCCCGCCCTCCCAATAAATTTCAAGGGGGACCGTGGCCAGCACCATATTATGGTCGCCCCCCAGCATGGTTAAGGCGATCTGGGACACAGCCCCGTCATAAATACACAACCCCTCCTCAACAATAATACGCTCAATAATATCGCGCACTGAATTATCAACGCCCATGCGTCCGTAAACCTTTTCTTTCTGGACCTTGGGAATGGCAAAACTCAAGGGCAGGAACGTTTCCTTGCTGATATTGGACCGCATAAAATTACCCAGCTTCGTGTGGATATCGATCATGCGCGGCCTTTGATGATATAAACGGTCATGCCAGGTGTAGAAATCATCAAAAGACAAAGGCTCCCTGGCATAGGCCCAAGCGCCCCATAAAAATGTACACACCAAACCAATAATTATCTTTTTAGCCATTATGTATCCCCTGGAATCCAGCCAAAAAATAAAGCCCCTCGAAAGTTATCGAAGGGCTTAAAAATGTTAACGGGACCCTTTCACAGGCCACGGCAACCAGACAGCCTTATCTCAGCCACGTCTAGATGAAGGCTCACGGCTTTGCGCCCCACCCTTTCGAGCGGTTTACTTTTGATTAAATCTTAAAGAACATTAAATAAGGAGGATCATTATCTCCAAGACAAAGATAACATATTTTGAAAACGTTTTCAAGGGACCGCTTTCTCGCCTGTTCCCGTCGGATAAAAAGGCTCAGAGCCCCTGGCGCATCTGCACAACCTTGCCGGTGGCATCTTCAACCTCAACCTCAAACCAGCCGCCCGTCTGCATGGGCTCCATCTTAAAATTCACACGCCACACCTTATCCGTAAAACTATATTTGGCTTTGACCTTGGGAAAATCCTCCAGCTTTTTACCTTCGGCCTCGGCATGCTTACTGGCAATCTCAATGGCCACATTTTCGTTCAAAACCACCTTAAGGGTATCTTGGGCCGAAGTCGTGGATGTATCTTTTGGGTCTGCGCCTTTATCTTCTGATAGACCCCCCTCCTGCGGCGCCTCAGGGGCTATCATGGCGGCCACTAACGGCGGCATCTGTTTTTTTAAAGGTTTACCAAAAAGGGTAATATTCTCGAGCTTGAATGACAGCATATGATTCTTGACCCCTTCATGGACGATAAGATCTATACGCCCGCGCTCGGGGAAAGGCTCATTGCTAACCAGGTCATATTCGGTGATAGATCCTGAGGCTGCCCAATTCTTTGAATTGATCTTGATCCTAAACCCAGTGGGGCCGAAAACGTCGACGTCTTTGATCTGGGATTGGGGCAAGGCCACTTTTAACTTGATCGCGTAGGAATCCGGGGAGGGGATACCAAGAAGCTGAACCCCTTCATATTTCCCGACGGATAGGATCTCGGCACTATATTTATGGCCCTTGCTGCCGGCGGCAAACTCATTGATCCCGGTATTGACCGTGAGTGTCTTGGGCGATGTCATGTACTCAAGGGCCCCGGAGATCTCCCTAAACCCCTGGACCTTGGGCCCGGGCAGGTTTAACTTGATCTCGAACTCAACGGTCTTTTTATCCTTGCCTAGATCAACGAACTTGAGATCCCGGGCCCATGTGCCTGAGGGCAATAAATCCGACCCGTCATCGGCAATAGCCTTCAATATCTTGCCATCCTCAATGCTAACGGCCTCTTCTGGCAGGGCCAGGATCACAGACAATGTGTAGCCCACATCCCAATTGAAGGGGCGGATATCATTCGCACCATCAGATTCAAAAACAATTTGGGCCCCGGCGACCCTGACATCCAAGGCCTCCGTGGGCTCCCCTACCTCAATGGCCACCGGCTCGCTTAATTTCAGCTCCTGCATTTCCTGCTTAAAAGACTGCTTGGCGTCCACAACCTCCTTTTTATAATCAAACAGCGGCTGCAAGTCACCGGAGGCAACCAACCTTACAGGGCCATCTTCGCCGAATAAAAGTTTATTTGTCGTCATATCGCTTGCGGGCCCTTCCTTTAAAAGGTCACGGCCTGCCTTGATCTGTTCCTTGATCCATTCTGTGTCCGACATCAAATTCAACATGCTATCCAGCATCTTCCCGCCGTCAAAATCGATCCTATAGGCCCCCCCTTCATGAGGGCTAAAATTCTTCACCTCAAGAACCTCGCCGGGCAAATGATAGATCTTGGTCATCTTTATGCTGCCGAAGATCTGCTCGAATAAAGGTTTCATCTGATCAAGCTGAACCTTTTGCTCGGCGATCTTGGCCTCGAGCGCCTCATCGGTCAGATTTTCAGGCAATGCCGCCGGGGCCTTCCCCGGATCCTTCTGCCGAGGTTCGTTGATCAACTCCAAGACCAGCTCATCCGTACCCTGCCCGGACAAAGACTCCTTAAGCATGCTCAACTTCCCGCCATTATTATGAAACTGCAGGGCCTCAATATCCTTAAAATAGGCCGTGGCCTTAAACAGAACCTTGCCGTCCTCAAGTTTCTCCCAGGAAACATCCTTAAAGACCTCAACCCCCTCGGCCTTCTCCAGTTCTTTTTGAACAATATCCTGCACCTTTTCCTCAGGGGTCATGTTGGGACCGAATCCAAGATCAACAGGGGTGAGGATGGCCTCATGAATAACCTTGCCAGAACCGTCGGGATTAATAAAAAACTCATCCGTTGTCTGCAGGCAACCGGTCAGGGTCAATAAAAACAAACTCGCCACTATCAATTTCGCCATTTTATTCATTGATGCTCTCCTCCAGTTAATTTATTTACAAGACAATCTAAATACAATATAAAAGAGCCTCCCCTCCAGAGCAAGATTTTTTTATGCCATATTGATGGCCGCTTCCATGACTCTTAACTTTTAGGGTCCTGACTTAAGGCAATTGCCTTCTTAAAAATTTTGCAACATCAAATTGTCGATACAGCATTGCCCAACTCAACGGGGTACGGCCCGTCTGGTCCTTAACATTCAAATCAGCCCCATTCTCAACCAAACATGTCACCACGTCCAAATCCCCATCCCTGGCAGGGTCATAAATTGGAGTGCGGCCGTGTTTATCACGCAGATTAATGTTGCCGCCTTTTCGCACCAAATATTCAATGATCTCACACGCATTGCCAGAGTATTCCAGGGAGCCTTTCAGGGGGATACGATGAAAGACCGACCAGCCGTATTTATTCTGGATATTGATCTCTGCCCCGGCCTCCACCAAGGCTTGCACGATCGGCAACGGCGCTCCCATCGCTAAAAAAAGCGGCGTCAATCCGTTCTCATCCTCTAGGTTCACATCCGCCCCCGCCCGGATCAAGGCCTGCACAATGCCGGTTCTTTTATGCCGCACGGCATCATGCAAAGGCGTGACCCCGTGATACGTAGGCAGGTTCACATCCGCGCCATGGGCCACAAATGCATCGATCAAGCCCGGATCCTCACCATACCAGGCAAACAGATGCAGGGCCGTTCTTCCCTTATCATTGCGGGCATTCAAATCAATACCCCGGGATATAAAATATTCAGCGTTCTCCCATTTTCGAAAAGTGACGGCCGCATGAGCCAAGGTCTCTTTATGACGGTCCCTGACATGAATGTTGGCGCCGTGCTCTACCAGATACCTGGCGATATCGGCAGACTCATATACCGCGGCAAAAATGACCGGCTGCCCATCCCGGCTTTTCAGATTTACATCCGCGCCGGACTCGACCAAGAACTTAACCACATCCAGATGCCCGGCAGCAGCCGCCCAATGCAAGGGGGCGTCCCCAATCATGGCATCCAGGGCATTGACATCCGCGCCCTGGGCGACCAGGTTTGTAACCGTGCGCAGATCCCCGGCCTGCGCGGCGCGATGCAGCGGCTCTTTGGGCCGGATAAGGGCATCGGCCGGAGTCAATAAATAACCCAAAAGGAGTATAATGCATAATATTAATGTTAAATTTCTTCTCATCTTACCCCCTAACGCGGGGAAAATTAGGGACAGTTCCCTATTTCTGACAGAAATAGGGAACTGTCCCTAATTAATTTGTTGATACAAATAATAAGCCTTGCGCAATCTACGCTCAAACGGAGAGTTCCGGCCGCTGCCCTGCGCAACGATGCCAAACCATTCTTCATGCTTGAACCCATCCGGAAAGGGGCCTAAATCCTGGGGTTCTGTTTGATGGATATCCTCCGGATTGCCAAAGGGATCTTTCCACCATTCATCCAAATACTCAAAGATCACCCCACCGATCGCATTACCGACAAAAGGTCCTCCGGCCTGATTAAAAACAATATCCCTTAAATTACCCACATGATACGCATATTGCCCCTCTTCATCCTCACCTCGCCCTTGAAAATAGGCATCGCAACCATATTCCGCTATAAGCACAGGCCGGTCAAATTTATTTTTGGCCTCCTGCCATAATTCGCCAAACCCCTCCTTGCCCCGATAGGAATTGATGCCAATAAAATCAAGCGCCGGGGCGTACTTGGCATAATCCTCCAACAACCCCACCTCGGAATTACCCACCCCGACCGGATGATGGGGATCAAGGTCATGGATCATCTCAGCGACCTCATTCAAAAATTCCGCATAGGCGCGCGGATGCGATGCCGCATTTGTGCGCGAGGCATTAATGCCCATGTACTGCGCTGGTAAATTATTCTCATTGCCCAGGACCCACATCAACACATACGGCTCGTCGCGCAGGTCCATCACCTTATCCCGCACGATCGCCTTCATCCTTTGACGCTGGATAGGGTCGGTATAATCCGTACCATCCTCCCATCTGGCACCCGAACCGACCGTATACGCCCCCATCATGTCATAAAGAATGAGCCTTATGCCAAAACGTTCGTACACATCCCGCAACAAGGACTTATTGATCCAGGCCGGGTCATATTTACCGGCGGGGCTGGTCGGCACAAAGAAACGGATCGCATTGATGCCGGCCAGTTTCATGATCCTAAAGTCGCCGACGCATGGCTCATCATCATCCTGCCTGCCATTCCTATTTTTATCCACCCAGGCATCATCCACCGCATCAATCTTACCGTTGTTATTCTTATCCGAGAACATCCAGCGCTCCAGGAACAACGGATCATTGTGGGGCCCCAAGCCGATCTCGGTCGGTTGATAGGAGACCCCGCGCACAAAAAACGGCCGGCCATTGACCCTTAACTGCCAATGCCCGTTGGCGAACTGAAGCAGACGGACCTGGCCCTGGCCGCGTGTTTGCACGACCGACATAGTCTCCAAATCAGGCAGCTCCCCTATCTTTTGCTTTAGTGTTTTTATAATAAGCCTCCCGGGATTGACCAAAATAACATCATTGCTTAAATCAGTATCCTTCCCGTTCTCGACGGTCACCTGGGCGCCCACATAATCAATGTTTAACGAAGGATAATCCCGGCATAGGCGTTTGATATGATGGACGGCGGCCTCGGCAATATACCAAACAAAACTTCTGTCTTCAGCCCAACACACTGCCTTAGGGAAATGGATGACAGCAGCATGATAGGCTTTGATCGCGTTTAAAATATGGCCGGCATTCTCCAAGACAACACCCGTAAAAAAGGTCTTAATGCCCAGCTCCTCATGGGCCTGCGCCCAAAGGTAGAAAGCTGTCTTATAATCATCTTTTTTTACATAATCCCAATAAGCTCCATCTGAAATATTTTTCAGGACCATCTCTTTATAAAAGGGATGCTGCATAACAGCGTCTTGGTTGGGGTAGATCCCCGCGCCAACAGCTTTTTTAAGCCCTTCCCTATCTGTAATTTGATACTCATAATTTGATTTCCCCAAACGATTAAATTTACCGTACAAAGAATAATCAATCGGGGCGGAGTCTCCCGGCTCCACAAGATCAAAAGCCGGGCGGGGCAAGGGATACCCCTGCATAAACCGGTATAAAAGACTTGTCTTTACTTGCGCCTGTTTTGAAGGTTGTGATATTTTGATAGTGGTGCATCCCGAAACCATCAAAATTAAACAAACCATATAAAGGCCCCTCTGTCTCATCCCTTGATCCCCCCGGACAGATATTCAGGCTTAAGGTATTTTTGTAGAAACAAGGTCAGCAAAACGACCGGGACCGTAATAATAATGGCATAGGTCGCCGCATAAAAAACATTACCGCGCGATACATAATAGTACATTTTAAGAGGCATCGTTGGCTCGGCCAAGGTCAAATAAGAGGCATAAATAAACTCGTCCCAGGAAAAAAGGAAAGAAAAAATACCCGCGACTGTGATCCCGGTTATTGATAAAGGTAAAATGATCCTCCATAAGGCCTGAAAACGGGAACACCCGTCCATGATCGCCTGTTCCTCCAAAACCCTGGGGAAATCACTGAAGACACCAACCATAATAAAACACGCGATCGGCAGCACCCGTATCATATGCGCCAACATAAGACCGGCATATGTATCAAACAATCCCAGTTTGATGAAACTGATCGAGACCGGCAAGGCGATGCTCACCTCCGGGATCATGCGGCTCATAAAGATGATCACCAAAAATATATATTTAACCCTGTAGTCAAAATGCACCATACCCCAGGCGGCCGGCACAGCAATGAACAGGCTAAACACACTGACCCCCAGCCCCACGACCAGGCTTTTGAGAAGCGGTCTTAAAAAAACACCTTGGGAGCGGACCACATCATAAAAATGACGTAACGTTGGTTGATGGATACCGTAGGGCGGCCTTTGTTGAAAAAGTTCCTGCGGCTTACTTAAGGAGATCTTAAGCATAATATACAGTGGATATAAAATAGACGCAAGGATCAAAAAAACCAGGATATAAATCCCCGCCTTTTTCACCAGAGGATTGCCTAAAATCAAATGAACATTTGACTTCATAATCCTAAGATACCTCAATGCCTTGGCGGCCGGTAACACGGATATACATGGCAACGGCGCCTAAGATCATCACCAGTAAAATAACCGCGCTGGCTGCCGAAAGATAAATATTCTGATAATCCATATATTCCAAATAAGCGTAGGTGCCGATCACCTTTAGATTCTGGCCCATAAGGATCAGCGGCAGGGCAAAAATACGAAAGGCATCGATCCCCCTGATAATTACGGCGGCGGTCACAAAGGGCATGATCAGCGGCAAGGTGATCCGCCGAAAGATCTGAAAGCCCGAGGCCCCATCCACGACGGCCGCGTCAAACAACTGCGTATCGATGGATTTTATGCCGGCTAACAGGATGAGCATGACCAAGGGGGTCACCTTCCAGCAGTCGGCCAGGGTGACCATCATCAGGCTTTTGAGGCCGCCCTGCATCCAATGGATAGGGTTTGGTATAAGGGCCAGATCCATAAGCAGGCGATTAAGCCATCCTGATGTGGAGAATATATATCCCATCATAACCCCGACGACAACGGTCGGGATGGCCAGCGGGATAAGAAAAAAGGTCCTCATGATATTGGCGGCAGGCAGGCGGTGGGACAGGATCAGGGCCATGATCATCCCTATGGTGATCTCTATCGCCAGCGAAACAAGGGCGATAAAAACGGTGTGCCCGAAGGCCTGGCGGAACTCAGCCTGCGCCAATAACGCTGCATAATTGGCAAGGGTGGCCTCGCCAGCGTCATTCTGAAAACTGATACCAATGATCCTGACGATCGGGCTAAAGGTAAAAACCACAAGGAACAAAACCAAGGGCAGGATACAGATGATCTCGAAGGCATTCTTTTTTAGGGAATAGATCACGGATCTTTAAGAAAATGTTCTTTATCTTTTTCCAATAAGGTTTTATATTTATCCAATGTTGCCTTGACCGGGGCTTGATTCATGACAATGTCCTTGAACGCCAAATTGACATATTTTTTATACAGAGGCCACCATGTAATATTCCCGCGAAAAACACCGTTTTCAAGGGCCCGCTGAACGTTATTAAAATGCGGCTGCTGCCATTCTTCGACTTGACCATAGGCATCATTGCGTATCGACGGCCATCCGAGCCTGGAGACCAATATCTCCTGGACCTCCCTTGATTGCATAAACACAATAAATTTTAACGCCCAGTCTTTATGCCCGCTATTCTTCGGGATTCCGAACACGTCCCCTCCGATCACATGCCTGCGTCCTACCGGGCCTCTTAATCCGGGATAGGTGTGGATAAATTTAAGGCCATAATCCTTTATTAAAATAACCACACCAAAGGGCCAGTTGATCGCGAAGTACGCCTCTTGTTGGGCCAGGATATGATTGACCGTATCCCATTTGGCACGGGCTGTTTCAGGGGAAAGGTACGGGGCCAGGGAACGCAGGAATTCAAAAGCCGCGATACACCCCTGGTCATTAAAGGCATACGGATCCCCGCCGGCCTGAATGACGAACTCATACACTTGCGTCGCCGTTGGATTGCCCCCGAAACCCTTTAAGAGGATACGGCCCAGGCCTTCTTTCTCCTTAAGGGTTCTGGCTACCTCCAGCAACTCCTGCCAACTATGCGGCGGCCGGATACCATATTTTCCAAAGACCTTGGCATTATAATAAATGATCTGCACGTTGGGCCGAAACGGCATAAAATAAAGCCGATCATTGAATTTACATGAATCGATCAAATTCGGCAAAACTTCAGGGGATATATTCTTTTCATATTTAGACAAATCCAAAACGAGATTCTTATTAATCAAAGCCGCCAGGCTCATGTTGTCCTGGGCAAAGACATCGATGGTTTGTTTTTCTGATGCCTGAAGCGCCTCGAGCTTAGTGGCGAGGCGGTCCGCCTCAATTTGGTGGGCATGAATCGTGATGCGGTGTTTTTGTTCAAAAAGGGGAAAGATCTGATCGCGGAAAACGGCCCACTCCTCTTCGCCCAGGCTCATGGTCACCGTCAGGACATCTTGGGGCGAACGGCCGCAGCCCACCACAATTAAAATCAAGAAAATAATGCATAGAACCCTTGATTTTGCATTAAAAAAGAAATGATACATATTTATTGTGTCCCGTGGGGTGAATGCGGCTTTATTTCAACAGGATCTCTAAATTGTCGGCCAGGTCACTATCGATCCTGCGTAAAAAGTGATACTCCCGGCGGGCTGAATCAAAGTCCTTCACCATGGCATAAGCAAAACCCAGCTGGTAATGGGCCTCTTTATGCTCGGCATCAAGGCGGATGGCTTCCTTCAAGGCCCTGATAGCGTCTTTATACCTTTCCAGGCCCAAACAAACAACCCCTAATTTAAACTGGGCTTCGGCATAATCCGACTTTATCCTCACGGCCCTTAAAAAGGCCTCTCTGGCTTCTTTCAATTTATTAAATTTATCCTTATAAATAACACCCATCAAATAAAAAATCTCTGCATCATTGGACCTTATTGAAGAGGCCCTCTCAAAGGCCTCAAGGGCCTTATCATATTGCCCCTGCGAAGAATAGACTTTACCTAAATTTTTATTTAGATCAAAGTCCCTCGGCCTTAGGGCATAGGCCTTCTCCAAGGCATTCATCGCTTCCGGCAGGCATCCTTCTTTCATATACAACTCACCCAATAAACTGACCATTTGAAAATCGGCCGCATCCAGATGGCACGCCTTTTTGAGCACCCCGACGGCCTGGTGATTTCGTCTCAATTTCTGATAGGCCACAGCCAGTTGATACAGATATTGGACGTTATCCGGATCGACCTCGACCGCCTTCTCGAGGGATTGAACGGCATCGGCAAAACGCCCGATCTTATTATACGCCAAGGCCAGGTTATAATACCCCTGACCGCTTTTGGGTTTGGGCTGCGCCAAACGGTTCTTGGAAAACCATGAGCTGAACTTGAAGCCCTCCAAATTGATCTTAAATTGTTCACGGACATCCTTAATAGTCAGAAAACCCACATACGCCACGGAGACGACTATTATCAAGTAAAACTTAAAACAATATTCCAAAAAGATCCATTGGCCGTAATGCATATATGTCAAATAGGCAAAAACAACACCATGGACAATATTGACCACAATAAAAACCAGGCGGCATAAACGGTTTAACAGCAATATGCCCATGCCGCACGTGATCATGATCAGCATCCAGCAAAAATGGGAGATCCAAGTATCCGGCATAAACTTATGAAAGAAATCCAAAGGAAAAACAGCCGTAAAGGACAGAAAAGTGATGAACTTGGTGGGGGCCGGCGTTTGATGGGTCAGGATGGCATAATAATAGGAAACGAATAAAAGGATATTGCTGATACAGACACCCCAGCCGATAAAATTGATCCCTATAGAACGTTTATATGATTCCATAAATGTTTTTCAAAAAAAATACGGCCCTATTACATGCCACTTTCGTCTTCTGAACTACTGCTTCGTTTTTTTGTTCTCTCAACAACATCATTAATGACCTGAACAAGCAAATCCGTATTGAATGGCTTCGAGACGTAATCCGTGACCCCGTATGCCTCGGACAAGGCCTCAGCCCCTTTGACATCCGGGAGATCCCCGCGGTTCTGGGCCAGCGGGTTATTCGGCATCCACTTAAACTCACTGCGGCGTTTATCAAAGACCATCTCCCCTTTTCCACTGACCATAATGATCGGTATCCTCTTGAATTCATCTTTATTCTTTAACGCGGCAACGACCTCCTGGCCGCTGCGACCCGGCATTACCACATCCAGCAAAATAACGTCCGGGGTGACCTCCCCGATCACTTTTTCGGCGTCCTGGGGTTCGGACGTCGTCACCACGTCAAAGGAACCCGTATCCTCCAGATTAGCCTTGACCATGACACACAGATCCGGCTCATCATCGATCATGACGATTTTAGTTTTGTCTGACATTGATAACCTCCCGTTTTATCACATGTATTTTATTACAAAAAAAGCCTACTTTTTGTTCTTCAAAGATTTTTTACGCCCTCCCGCCGGCATCATCTCTTTATGAGCGATGGGCTCCTCCTGCTTTAAAGGCAGATGGATTATAAATGTCGTCCCTTTCCCCTTTTGGCTCTTAACATTAACGCTTCCATTATGCTTCTCAACAATCAAATAGACCGTACTCAATCCCAACCCCGTACCTTTACCAGTATCCTTGGTCGTGAAAAAAGGATCAAATATCTTGTCCAGTTGATTTGTTGGGATACCCATACCGGTATCCTTGATTTCGATAATATATTCCCCTGCCTGCTTTTTGAAGGCTTTACGGTAATGCAATTTCAAATTAATATCTATCTTGCCGCCTTGCGGCATGGCATCAACCGAATTATTCAACAGATCAAAAAAGACCTGCTGCAGCATGATGGGATCACCCTCCATGGGGACAGACTCTTTGGGGGTCTTTTTGACGATCTCAATATCGCTACACTTTGTATTATTCTTGATGAGCTCAATAGCCGAATCCAATGTGGTGCATAAATCCACCTGCTGAATCTCCATTTGAGACGCGCGCGAATATTTAAGGATCGAGGTGACCACACTGTTAGCGCGCTGGGCCGCGCTGGTGATCATTTTAACGTATTGTTCGCTTTCCTCAGGGGTCGGATTTTTGGCTGTCTTCTCGATGCGCTCCATCCCCTGCAAAATAATGGCCAAGGGATTCTTGATCTCATGGGCAAAACCCGCAGCCAACGTTCCCATGGTCGCCATCTTCTCCATCTGGATTATCTGTTTCTGGTAATCCTTCAAGCGGGTATACTCCGACTCTAATGTCTGGAGCGATTCGTGCAGTTTATTTTCAACCTGACGGCGGCGTCTTATATCACGCATGACCCCAATGGAGCCCTTGATATTGCCCTGTGAATCCTTTAAGACGCTAATTGAGAGCTCGATATCGATAACTTCGCCCTTTTTATTGATCAATTTAGTCTCCAAATGAGCATGGCCCCCCCGGTCACGTATATGCATATCCCGTATCTTTTTCCATTCCTCATCGGGGAAGAAATCCTTAACAGGCTTATTCTTTAAATCTTTCTCATTCATACCGAGCAATTCCTCGGTCAACGGATTCCATGAAACAATGCGCTCATTGTTATCGGCAAAACTTATGGCGACCGCGGTGTTGCGGAATATCGTGCGCATCCGCTCTTCAGACTCTTTGAGCCTCTTTAAATTTTCAACCAATTGAGCCTCTTTCTCACCTAAAAGATGCTCCAAACTCTCTTCGTAATGCACCATCAGGTCCCGCAAAGAGACTATCCCGATGATCTCTCCGTCACGCATAACCGGCATATGGCGTATATTATACTGCTGCATGACCTTCAAGACATCCGTATAGGCCTGAAGGGCGTCAGCCGTGATGAGATTTTTACTCATCACATCCTCTATCTTCATTTTTTCCAACTGGGCCGGCTTGTTAAAGTCTATGCGGTTTAAAAGATCCCGCTCCGTGAAGATGCCGACCGTCTTTTTCTTCTCATCTTCGATCAAAAGCGCCCCGATATTCTTTTTGCGCATTATCTTGATGGCATCTACCATGTTGCTATCCTTAGCAATACGCAGAGGATTCTTGGTCATATATTCAGTAATGGATTTCATGAATTTGTCCCCTTATTCAAGATCGTCTTAAGAAACACACTTTCCCATTATTTGTATAAAGATAAAAATATTTTATATCCTATTCTTCAAAGGAACAAGAATAAATACGGCTTATTGCAGAAAACTTTAAAAAACACCTTTTTATCGAATAAAATCTTTTAGGAAATGACGCAGATGATAGGCAATAATACCAAAGGCGACCGATACATTCAGGGAATTCTTGATCCCATTCATTTCAATCTCAATAGCCCTATCACATAAACCAAGTAATGGAGAGGAAATCCCTTCTATTTCGTTGCCAATGACCAGGCAAACCGGCTTTTGGGGGATAAATTGATGATACGAGATGCTTTGTTCCATTTGTTCCAGTAAGACAACCTGATATCCCTGATCTTTCAAATCCCCAACGACCTTAAGCACATCATGGCCATATTGCCAGGGGATACGTTCTTCGGCACCCAGGGCTGTTTTTTTGACCTGCGGTTGATCTGGCGTGCCCGTTATACCGCAGAGCCATATCTTCTCAATGCCGGCCCCATCTGCCGTCCGGAAAATAGACCCGACATTATACAGACTGCGGATATTGTTTAAAACGACCACAACGGGAATGGGGGGTGCCTGCATCCGCACCTTTTGGCGGGAAACGATCTCTTCGTGGGTTAACTTGCGCATAAAGTTCGTAGCATTATTGGCCTAAATTAAGACGAGCCATGATATAAATACACCATGCCAAAATGATGAAAATAAAAACCCCTGAAATGAGGACATATGTGTTTTTTCTCAGGATATCCTGCCTTGATTTCTCGGCGTCATAAACAAGTACCGTCAATTTATCATAATCATAGGCGCCGTCTGGCCGCTGGACACGAAAAACGGGGATCTTAAGGGCTTGCGCATAGGCCACCAGGGCTTGGTAGCGTTTAGCAGGATCTTTGATCTTATAAATTTTCTCTAGTTTAGACATCATTAAAAAAAGAGTGATCCCGAAGAACTCGACATCACTCTTTTATCCTAAAATTCCATCAACCCTTATTGAGCTAATTTCTCTGCCAACTGCACGACACGGCAGGAATATCCCCATTCATTATCATACCAACCCAAAACCTTGACCATGTTGCCGACAACAATGGTCGCCAGGCTGTCAAAGATACATGAATGCGGGTTGCCGATGATATCGACAGAAACGAGCGGCTCATCGGTGTATTCCAAGATACCCTTAAGTTCGCCTTCGGCGGCCTTCTTCATCGCGGCATTGACGTCCTCGGCCGTGACCTCTTTTTTGAGCTCGGCAACGAAGTCAGTCAATGACCCATCAGGCGTCGGCACGCGGACCGCCAACCCATTCAGCTTGCCCTGAAGCTCCGGGATGACCTTGCCGACAGCCTTGGCCGCGCCCGTTGTCGTCGGGATCTGGGACAAGGCGGCTGAACGGGCACGCCTAAGATCAGAATGCGGTAAATCCAGAATTTTCTGATCATTGGTGTAGGAATGGATCGTGGTCATAAGCCCCTTGACCAATCCGAAAGAATCATTAAGGACCTTGACCATGGGGGCCAAACAGTTGGTCGTACATGATGCGTTGGACACAACGACATCGCTGCCCTTCAAGGCTGCGTCATTTACGCCCAAGACGATCATGTTATCGATCTCATCCTTGGGCGGCACGGTCAAAAGGACCTTCTTAGCCCCGGCCTTGACGTGCGCCATGCATTGCTCTTTCTTGCGGAAAACACCCGTGGACTCGATAACGACATCAACGCCATATTTCTTCCAGGGGATCTCTTCCGGATTCTTGATCGCCGTAATGGGAATTTCCTTACCATTGACAACGATCGCGTTTTCTTTGGCCTCGACTGTGCCGTCGAACTTCCCTTGAGTCGAATCGTATTTCAAGAGATGCGCCAATGTCTTGGCATCGGTGATATCGTTGATGCCGACGACCTCAATATTGCTTTGACCTTTGGTGACCACCCTCAAGACCTGGCGGCCGATCCTTCCGAATCCATTAATACCGATTTTCACTGCCATGTGACTCCTCCTTAATGAATGCATAATTTACATTACTCTTGAGGGATGTAAATTATGGACATAAATTTCTTCAAGCTTATTTTAAAATAAACTTGAAGGGTTAATAATAATACTTGACCTAAAGAACAACTTCTTTCAAATAACCTGCTGCGGCATCCGGCGCAGTTCTAACTGAATAAAAACCCGTACCCCATTCATACCCGGACTCACGGGCTAATTGGGGAACGATCTCAATGTGCCAATGATAACTATCCGTCTCCTTGTAATTCACAGGGGCTGTATGCAGATAAAAATTATACGAACAGTTTGACAGGCACCCTAGCATGCGTGTGAGCATTTCCTTGAGGACAGCGGCCAACTCCAGGTTCTGCTCATCGCTTAGGGAACAAAAATGGCTGTCATGTTCTTTGGGAAGTATCCAGCTTTCGAACGGATACTTGGAGGCATACGGGCAAAAGCCCATGAACGTTGCGTTTTGCGTCACAATCCTCTCTTCATCCTCCAACTCCTGGTCAATAATGTCGCAGAAAACACAACGGCCCCTGAAACCGAAATATTCCCGCGCGCCTTCCAGCTCGGCTAAGACAGCCTTGGGCACCATCGGCAAAGCAATGATCTGTGAATGGGCGTGCTCGACGGATGCACCGGCCGACTTGCCATAATTCTTAAAGATCATGATATATTTAAATCTTTTGTCCTTGGCCAGCGCCAGGGAACGGTTCTGCACGAGCTTGATCACACCGGCGATCTCCTCAACGGAAAGATCCGCCAGATCACGATGGTGGTCCTTGGTCTCTATCACAACCTCGTGGGCCCCGATACCGTTGGATACATCATAAATACCGATCCCCCTTTTTGCCAGGTCGCCCTCGATCCTTAATGCCGGGAAACGGTTGGGGACAACCCGCGCGGTCCATCCGGGGCTGTTGGGGGCCGTATCCTCAGGCCGGATCGCATCCACTTCCGGCGGGGTCTGGCCTTCACGGTTCTCACAAAATTGGCAAACCGCCATCTGCGTGCGGGTCTGATCCTCCTTCTCATAGGCCTCAGGCGGCAAGGAGTGCTCCTTATCCTCAACCTCCACCCACAAACCGATAATGGGATCTCGTCTTAACTCACCCATGATATCTCCGCTGTCTTTAAATATTCTGCCGTATCCTCAGGCGGGATAGGACAAATATAAAACCCAGAGCCCTTCTCAAATCCTGCGGGACGGGCCAACCGGGGCATGATCTCAAGATGCCAATGGTAATCTTCTGCCAACGTTGCCCACTTGGCACCCCTGCGGGATCGACGAAACGGCGCGGTCTGCAGAACAATATTATAGGCCGGGTCATCCAGGCCCTCTTTAAAACGCATCAATATATCTTTAAGCATGTACGCCAGATCCTCTTCCTTCCCGTTAATGCCACTGGTAAAATGACAATTGTGCTCTTTGGGAAAAATCAACAACTCAAAAGGAAACCTCGGGGCAAAAGGCGTTAAACAGACAAAATGTTCGGTCTCTTTGACAACCCGTGTATCCTCTTCGAGCTCCTGGCGGATCAGGTCGCAGTAAATACACCGCTCTCTATACTCATAATACTTTCGGGCCCCCTGCAACTTTTCCTTCACGCGCAGGGGCGTGACAGCCATGGCCATGATCTGAGAGCGGGAATGCCCGATCTTGCGGCTGCCGGCAGCCCAACCGTAATTCTTATATACAACCGCATAGCGTAAATGCTGATCCTTTTTCAATACCACGAACCTGTCCGCATAGGTTCGGATAACCGCGGTGATCTGAGGCACATCAAAATCCGCCATATTGGCGATATGATGGGGCGATTCAATAACCACTTCATGCGCGCCGTACGCGTTGATGACATCATACGGGCCGTAACCGCGCCGCATAAATTTATCATGATGCTGGACAACGGGTGTCATGTTGGGGACCACCAGGACCTTCCACTCATCCCCGTCAGGGACTCTATAGATCTCGGGGTCCTGGTTATGACAAAAAGGGCATTCGCTCTCCTGAGGTGATTCATCCTTAATATGCTGATGCGGATTAACAAACGTGCCGGGTCTGCGGGCCCGTTCGGTGGCTATAATAACCCACCGCCCAACGACAGGATCTTTTCTTAAATCAGACATAAATATTCCTGTTAAAAGGAGTTAACCAAAATACGATCGCTGTTCTATGATTGGAAATCGTCAGATTATAGCATAAGCACTTCTTCTTGCAAATGCTTTTTGAGGATTCAAAGAAGAAAAAAAACGTTTAAAATAATAATTTTAATATGATTATGAAACCTAATAGGTTACGCTTTCCTTTTATTCTCTATAAAAAAATTAAAAACGACAAATATTAACATCGCGACAATAAAAATAACACCTCCCGTTTTCTCATCAATGTTTAAGAAATTCCCTAGGCATATGCCTATTGAAATAAAACATACAGCCCTGATTATGAAGCCATACGCCTTTAAATTATTCATGGAACTTTCTCCTTTCGCATAACAGACTCTTAGTTCCCCATCCGGAAGCCAGCCTCGATTTTATACCCGGCCGCAAAACTGGCCGCGCTCATGGCCTTGGAGGATTCAGGATGGACCTTGGTTAACAGCAACCTGTCTTTTTTGGCCGCGACCAGGATCCCTTCCCGGGACATATCCATCACCACACCCGGCTTGGCATCACCGATCGGCCCCGGGACCAAGGAGGCCTCCAAAACTTTGACGAGTTTGCCGTTATATTTCGTGTAGGCACTCGGCCAGGGGACTAACCCGCGGATAAGATTGCTGATGGTCAATGCGTCCTTATTCCAATCGATCAGGCCCATGGACTTTTTCATCTTGGGTGCCAGGGTGACCTGTTTTTCATCCTGCGGGGTAAAACGCGCCCGGCCAAGTTCCAGATCATCCATGGTCTTGAGCAATATATCCGCGCTCACCATGGCCAATTTAGCCCTCAAGGTCATGGCCGTATCCTCGCCGTCGATCTTCATGGGCGCCTGGGCTATGATATCGCCGGCATCCATTTGTTCATTCATCTTGATGATCGTCACCCCGGTTTCCTTTTCTCCGTTTATGATCGCCCAATTAATCGGCGCCGCCCCGCGGTATTTCGGCAACAGTGAGGCATGGGAGTTGATGCTGGCGATCTTGGGGATGCGCAGGACTTGCAACGGTAAAAATTGGCCGTAGGCAATCACCACGAATATATCGGCCTCAAAACCATTGAGGGATTGGATAATTTTGGGCTCATTAAGATCCTGAGGCTGGAGAACAGCAACGTGATTTTCCAAAGCCCATGTCTTGATGGGCGAGGCCGCTAATTTGAGCCCGCGGCCCTTGGAGCGGTCGGGCTGGGTCACGCAGGCCACAATGTCATGCGATGTCCGGGCGATCTCCTCTAAATTGATTAGTGCGAAATCGTCACTGCCGAAAAAAATAATTTTCATCTTTATATAATATATCGTATAGCGTATAGAGTAAAGCGTATAGCATACAAAAACCCGATGTTTTTACGCTATACGATATACGGTATACGCTATACCCTTTCTTTATGGATCCACGTTGATCGTCGTTATGATGCCGGCCTTTTTCTTCACCTGGGCGACAGCCGCCTTGATGAGAGGCAGGCTCTTTTTAAGTGTCTTGTCCTTGACCATTATAATGAAACGATACTTATCGCGCAATTTTGGAACAAAATCCGGCTGCGGATCTGAAATCTCCATTTTGCCAATCCGCATTTGGGATAATTGTTCATACACTGCCCTCGCCTGTTCAAAGACAGCCTCTTTCTTGGGCCCACGCAAACCGATGGCTGCCATCTGGTAAAAAGGCGGCAGCTGACAATCCTTGCGAAATTTAAATTCCTGACGGTAAAATTTATCGAAATCCCCGACACTCACGGCCTTAAAGGCATAATGATCAGGATGAAAGGACTGGATGAAAAGTTTCTCCTTGGCCGCCTGCCTCAAGCGCACCAAAAGGGAAAAAACCCTGTGCCCGATCCTGAAATCCACATGGTTCAACTGATTATCAATATCCAGCACCCCAATAATATTCCAAACATTCTGGTCGATCACCTTAAAAACCGACTGGGTCGCAATGATAATATCCGCCCCTTTATCCAAGGTGGCTGTCTCTTTATCAAACCTATTGATCCGTGCCTGGGGCAGGATGCGCGCCAGCTCACTTTCCATCTTCTCGATGCCCAACCCCATATAGCGCAAATAGGCCTTTTGGCAAGCCGGGCACATGTTCGGCAGATCCTGTTTGTGCTGGCACAGAGGACACACTAATTTCCCCTGTGAATAAAGATAGATCAAGGACACATCGCATCTCGGGCAACGGACCGAATACCCACATTGATTGCATTTGATCATGGTGCTGAACCCGCGACGGTTATAAAACAACAAGACCTTCCCTCCCCGGCTGAGGACATCCTGAATGCTGTTTTGCAGCGGAAATGACAATAAGATTTGTCTTCGACGCTTATAGTTGGCAAGGTCCACGATCTTAACCTCAGGGCTTGGCTGGCCCTCCAAGGTGACCTTCTGGATCTTTCCCTTTTTGGCCGCGTGCCAGACCTCCTCCGAAGGTGTTGAATCGACAAATAACACATCACAGCCCGTGATCCCGGAGCGCATCAACGCCACCTCACGCACGTGATAAAAAGGGGATTGATCCTCTTTGTATCCATAATATGATTCCGCATACACCACGATCAATCCCAAATGCGCCAACGGGGCAAATACCGTCGATCTGCTTCCCACAACAATACGGCCATCCCCTTTTCTTAGATCGCACCACTGCTGGACTTCCTGTTTCGGGCTCATCTTTTTATTCAGCATAATGACCTTGGCATCTATCTGCCTGGCCAAAATATCGTGAACTTTCTCTAAAAGATATTTCTCCGGGACTAAAAAGATGACATTGCCGCCGTCAGCCAGGACCTTCTTCATGGCTTCGATGATAAACGGCCAGCGTTTATCATACCCCTTATCGTGACAAAGGACTACCTGCGGGGTTGTGGCCGGACGATCATTTGTGAGCTCACATATTTCCTGGGGTTTTGTGCTACGCAAGGCCCGCGGCAGACCGGTCGTAATGGCCTCCCCTAAAGGGCAGCCGTAATACTGAGCGAACCGTTTGTAAAATTCCAGATCCCCCTTTGTCAATAAAGTGTTCTCGTCCAATACCGCATGAATGGCTTTTAATTTTTTATACCGGCTTGAGGCCTTTAGATTTGTCACAAAGCCCACCAGGCGGCGGCGGCCAAAGGGCACATCAACACGCTGGCCGACAGATACTTGTCCCCGCAAGTTATTCGGGATCAAATAATCAAACGGCCCGTCGATCGGAAGGCCAACAACCACTTGAGCAATAGAATAATTCATTGCGGGGAATAAAATAGGTGCTGCGTGAAAAGGAAATTAAGCTATGATCCCGATAATGTCTTTTGCGGCATTGGGCTTGGCAAGGACCTTGGTCTGTTCGCATGCCGAGTGAAAACTGTTATTATCTTCTTTGAATTGCTTCAATATCCCTGCCATAGCATCGATGGCCACACCGCTTATGCCGATGCCATGCTCTTTAAGGACACGGATATTGTTACTTTCCTGCCCGGGAATGGCATTAAAAAATATTATGGGCAAACCGCTGACTAAGGCTTCTGATATGGACAACCCTCCGGGCTTGGTGATCATGACATCGCTAATGGCCATCAACTCATCCATATTGTTAACCAAAGGAAAGATTTTGACAAGCTCTTTTTGATTGCGGCTGAGCCTCTGATACAGGCCTTTATTATGGCCGCAGACAACCATGATCTGAAAGTCCGCAAGCTTGGCGATGATCTCCTCGATCGGCCCGATCCCGAAGGAGCCGGTCGCCACCAAGACAGTGAATACCCCATCTTTAAGGCCCAGTTTTTGTTTGAGCTCATGCGTATCCCGCTGAAGTGAAAACTTGGATAACGTCGGGATCCCGGTCACACGCACCCTATCCTCGGCGACACCTAATTTCATGATCTTGTTTTTGGTCCAGTCACTGGCGACCATGTAGTGATCAACCCCTTGGGCCAACCAGATACGGTGCACATCGTAATCCGTGACCACACACACAGTGGTGGCATGGATCCGGCCATGACGCTTCAAATATCCCATGACCTCGACCGGTAAAAAATGAGTGGAAAAGATATAATCAAAATCCTCCTGCACAAGGTATTTCTCGAACCGCCGGGCATTCAGGTTATAGAGGAGCCGGCGGACAGCCTGCATGACCGAAAAGAATAAAGGCGTATCCAGCACCGCAAAAAAGACCCCCCATAGCCAGGGCAATTTTGATATGAGAAAAGTATAGGTCTTGCTGTAAAGATGCTTATAAAAACGGTTGGTGTAATCCAGGACATCCTTATAATGCACATCCTCGTACCCGGTCATTTTTAAGGCCTCATGCACAGCTTCAGCGGCCTTCATATGACCGGCACCGGCAGTGGCGTATATAACAAGGATTTTCATGAGCTCAATTATTTCCTTTTAGGATTAACTTTATTGGCTTCGGGATTGCGATGGCGTCGATGAAGGGTTTTATCATGACCGTTGATGATGATCCTAACGGCCTCGTACAGGTCTTTAACGATATAATCAGGCTTGATCAGCCAGCTGCGCATGTAGCGGCGGTTCTCCCGGCCCGAGAGCACAAAAATGGTCTTGCATCCGGCCTTGAATCCCGTCTCGATATCGGTCTTGGTATCGCCGACAAAATAGGTGTTCTTGGCCGAACGGATCGATCTATCGATCGAATGCAGGGCCTTGTAAATCGAGCCGATATTGGGCTTACGGCAGCTGCAGCCGGCATCCGGCCTGTGGATGCAATAATAGGCCTTTTTGATATGACCTCCAGCCTGATCCGCGCCTTGAAGCATCTTTTTATTAATACGGTTAAGTTTTTCCAGGGAATAGACCCCCTTACCAACACCGGCCTGGTTGGAGATCACAAAAACCGTACATTTCGCCTCTTTTAACAGGCGCAGGGCCTCCAGGGACCTGGGAAGAAAACGGAAATCCTTGACCTTGGTGACATAATTCCCGTTGCCGGGAAACTCATTAATCACCCCGTCCCGGTCCAAAAACACGACTTTTTTGGCACTTTTCTTCATTGGCAGTATATTGTGGAAATTGCTAATCTGAACTACCGTATCAGTATACTAAAAGAATATTGGGGAAATCAATGCAAATGGTGAGTTTTTTAAATAATGGTATAATTTAGGTCACTTTTTTATATGATCTAAATTATTAATTTACTTTTATTGCTGAAATAGGACAATTTAAGTGGTAGGTCTCATTATCTTAATTCATGCAAGGATGTGCCGAAAGGTCAATTATTCATCATATTAAATATTTGTTCGGGGGTTTCCCTAGCCCCGTTTCTCAAATCTTCCGCCATGCCAACGGCGGTCTCGTAATCATTGTTTTCTATAGCCGTTACTGTTGCCACGGCAACATCACGAGCAGGGATGCCCCTATCATTCTGCCCCTTTTTTTCTCTTGATCCTTGATCCAACTCCGTATCAACCATCGGGGGGATAATCTCAAAAACCTTAATTGATGTATCCTTAAGCTGATACCTGAGAGATAAGCTGAAAGAATGTAAGGCCGCCTTGGTCGCGCAATAAACCGGGACAGCTGCCAAAGGAACAAAACCCAGTCCAGATGAAATGTTTATAATGGCAGATTCCTTCTGCTTCATAAGATGAGGTATGAATAATGCGCACAACTTAACCGGTGCATCAAAATTGGTCGTAATCTCATTTTCTTTACTAGCTAAACCCTTACTTCCTTTCTTAAAATCGATCATTTTCTGGATCCCAGCGTTATTAACTAAAATATTGATACTTGAAAAATGAGAAGATATCCACGAAAAAAAATCTTTACGCCCGGCTGCTTTTGTAATATCACAAGTTTTAATATTTATTTCAGGAAATTTCTTTTTCGCCTCTAGAAGTTTGCTTTTGCGCCTGCCACAGACAATCACTTTATTATCTTTCGCCAAAAACAGTTCGGCCAGGGCCAGACCGATCCCTGTACCACCGCCTGTAATCAAAATCGTGTTACCTGAGATATTCATCCAGTTTCCCCTTGGCTTTTTATTCCTAAAAATTATTCACGCCAAATAAATAAAATAACCGTTAATACAATCCCGGCTAGATACAAGGTTATGGTATCCTTGACAAAATAGGGGTACCCCAACAATAAAAGCCCCACAATCATTGGCTGGAATTCTTGATTCCTCTTACCGTAAATAAAGGCAACAAAGCCGACTCCCCCGAATAAAAGCCCCCCGATGAGTCCGGCCACAGTATAACCGCCAATTAAAGTATTGCCGTTTGTATCTTTTTCGCTGCCGGTATAAATGTCAACAGCCTGCCCGAGAACTTGGGAGACATCCTGGCAATAGCCTTCAGGCACACGCAGGACGACGCCAGCTAAAATTAAAAATAAAATTATTACGAAGACTACCTTCTTATGGCGACTATGCGTCATCAAAGAAAGGATAAGTTGTGTATTTGACCTTAAATGCATCATCAATTTTCACCATCCAGCTGATTATTTTTTGCGCCACTTTGGTATCAAAAAAGGCGTGTCTTTTTTATACTCCCGATAAGCATCCCCAAAGCGTATCTCAAGCTCGCGTTCCTCGATCAACTTCATTTCACAAAACAGCAATAAAATAAAGAAACTCGCAGCTACAAAAGCCCCATAATAATTAAAAAGAAATGACCATCCGAGCAAATACAGAGAAAATCCCAACATCATAGGATTGCGAATATACTTATAGGGTCCGTCCTGCAAAAACTCTTTTGTCGGGAAAGCCGGGACCGGGGTCCCTTTGCCGTAAATAAATTGCCATAATACCGACGCCATTACCCAAGGTAAACCGAGAGCGAAACAAATAAAAGCCAAGGCCATGGCCCATCCAGACGGCAAAAGAAATCCTTTATCCAGAATTTTGCCGACATAAAAAGTAACGGCCGGAATGCCGGCCACAAAAAGAGATGCGCCCAACAAGGTCGCCAGGCTGCGCATTAAAAGGCTATAATCCTTCCTTGATTGCGCCACCAGCCATTTAATAAGTTTATTCAAACTATTCTCAGTCATTTATTTTATTGACGCTTTAATTCTCCGGCCTTTAGTAAGGCAGTCTTGGCGACTAACGGGCCGATAAGTTCATGAATGACTGTTGCCCCGATAATCACATTCAACACGATATCAGAGAATTCGCCGAAAACACTGTTTTGTTTTATCAAAAGGGCTAGTCCTACGACGATACCCCCCTGGGGGATAAGCCCACCGGCGACATATTTCCTTATTTTTACTGGGGCCTTTGACAGAACCCCGCCTGTCATAACACCCAAATATTTCCCAACGGTCCTACACAGTACAAATATAATAATAAGCAATCCGTTATCCGCCATCAACGAAAAATTAAGATGCATACCACTTATCGTAAAAAACAGAACAAATATTAATTCTTCCGTGTACCGTCCAAGCATATTAAAAATCTTAACATGCATATAATTAAAATTAACCACAACAACTCCCATGGCGACTACAGCCAAAAGCTCATCTAACTTAAGCCATGTTGCCAAACCAAAACAAAGAGATATCAAGCCGAAGATAAGAACAATAAGCATTCCTTCGGTTTCGCGCTCAATCATTTTTGTAATAAAGTTGAGGATCAAACCGAACATTATGCCCAATAAAACAGAACCAGCTATAAGCATAACCGGGTTCATAATTAAAACTTTTGCCGATAATGACGCCTTACTGATCAAAACAGTTGCCACCACTACGGCCAAACTATAATTAAGAATTCCCAAAATATCATCGAAAGCGGCAACACCCATGATGGTCGAACTAACATTACCTTGGGCCTTATATTCATGGATCACCGCAAGCGTTGCAGAAGGGTCCGTAGGCGCGGCCAAAGATGCGATTAAAATCCCCAAAGGGATATAAACATTCACAAAAGAGGCATCCGGGATTTGAAGCAAATACTGAGTGACAGCAATAAAAACAAGTGCCACAGCCAAAAAAGCGAATTCTGCTTCTAAGAATGTAATCGAAAGGATAATCCTGCCGAGCTTCCTGATTTTAGAAAATAACAAGGTCCCACCCACTGAAAAAACAATGAATGCTAAAGATATATTTGTTATTAAATCCGTATGATTCGTAAAATCTGCTGGTATGAAGCGACAAATGCCGGGATTAAGAAGAACGCCTGCAATAATATAACCGGTTACCTTAGGCAACTTAATAAGTCTTGCTAACTCGCCCAAAATGAAACCGGTGATTAAGATAATGCCAAGAATAAAGATTGATTCCACAGGACCCCTTTATTATTATAAATTTGTTAATTATACCAACAATATGCACAATTGACTATACCTTCCTCGGGGCAGTGATCACATCACTGCCCCTGAAGGACTGCCCATTAGCCGACCAATAGAAAACTTAGTTAACTTTTATCTTGGTCGATTCTTGAGCCTGGGTATTGGCTTTTGCCAATTTTGGAATTTCGATCGTTAAAACTCCCTTTTTATAATTGACAGAAATCCCTGATGGGTTGACATCGTTCGGCAACGGCAAACGCTGTGAAAAATATCCAAAACTGCGTTCCTGCTTGTAATAGTTTGCATTTTTCTGTTCGGCCTCATTATTACGCTTCCCCGAAACCAGCAGGGTATTATTTTTCACCTCAACATTGATATTTTCCTTTTCCATCCCGGGGATATCCATATTAATAACATATTTATCTTGGGCATCTTTGATATCCGTGGTCAAATTATAAATATTCGCCCTTGAGGCACCTCTATGCCGTCCGCCCCCCCTGAAACTCTCACGGAATAAACGATTCATCTCTCTTTGTATTTGCGCCATTTCGGAATAAGGATCCCAACGACTGTTAAATGATGGCCACCAATCATCAGCGGCCAGTTGGGTAAATTGACTACCCCCTTGAGGTGGGTCCTGCCTCGTTTGCTGACTTGGGACTCCTGTTAAGCGGGTGACCTCCCTGCGCAGACTCTTGACCTCCATCCCCAGATAAGCCAAGCCGACAACCAGGATAGCGATAACAGCGATAATGATACTTTTGTTAGTCATCGCACACCTCCTTTCTTTGGTGATTGCCTCATGAGTTTTCTTACTTTCCTAATCAATACTGAATTGCCCTCTGATTTATCAAAATAATCATTTGCATCAAAAATCATAAATTTCTGAGTATTTATCTCATAATTACTGGCAATCAGTATTTTTGTTTCTGGATGACGCATCCTTATTATTTCATGGAAATGACATCCATCAATTTTGGGCATAGCTAAATCAAGGATTAATAAATCGATTTGGGCCTTACCATTCCCCAAGTACTTTATGGCCGACTTGTTATCGCCGAAAGCCTTAGTCAAATAACCAGCTTTATTAAGAATAGATGAATAAAGGATCCTTACCTTTTGTTCATCATCAATGATCACCAGATGTTTTTGGGGTAAGACAACTTTACAGAGGTGGGATACTTTCTGCCGCAAAGCATTGAGTCCTTCCGACTTATCAAAATAATCGTGCGCCCCTTGGATAATCTGCTTTTGATCTTCTAGTGGATAAACACTGCAGACGATAACTTTTGTATCTTGATGAAACATCTTTCTAATTTCATACAGAATCTTTCCGCTCACACCCGGCATTTTTATATCCAATAACATCAAATCAACCGTCTCATTCTTCAGGATCTCATTCGCTTCATCCGCCGTTGAGGCTTCGAGCACATAATATCCATCTTTCAGCAATATTTGGCGGTATGTCTCACGAATACGGGATTGATCGTCAACTATCAATATTGTTCTCATAAAACACCCCCTTATGAGTTCGGTCTTGAATGATTGAGTTTCCTCAGTTCATCAATAACTTCGTCAATCTTAGAAATGATAATCCAAGGCAAAAACAGCCACATAATCCCTAAAACGATCGCTATGATCCAAGCTATCATCATGCATATCTCTAACATGGTCGCCTCCTTCTTCGTTTGTTCCAATTTATGTATACCATGCAGCACATAAAAGGATCGTTAAAATAAAATTAGAATTTTCTTATTTTTCTTAAAAAGCATCGCGTCATAAAAAACATTGACAAATAATAACTTGCGGGAATCCTAAAAAAAATAAATTGGATGACAACGAGAACTTCTAGGATATTAAAGGTAGGCTAATGGTAAAGGTTGTCCCCTTGTTGAGATGGCTTAAAACTTTTATGTCTCCCTGATGGGCTTTGGCTATGGAAAGGGCAATGCTCAACCCAAGTCCAAAACCAGCCTCATGAGATTTTTCTCCTTTGTCTACCCGGAAAAATTTATCAAAAATTTTTATCAGATTTTCTTCGGCAATACCTTCTCCAGTATCCGTAATATCAACGTACAGATAATCCTTCTTTTGTCTTACAGATAAATCGATCTTGCCTTCGGTAGGAGTAAATTTTATGGCATTGGTTATGATATTTAAAAACAGGCGGCGCAGATGAACTTTATCGCCATTAATGCTGAGCTTACCTTTGGATGGCTTTGAGGTTACCTTTATCTTTTTCTCTGAAGCAAGGATGGTCGCGTGTTCAATGATCTCCATAAAAAAATGCCTAAAATCTATCCTCTCGAACTTTAGGATCTGAGGCTGATAATCAAGTTTCGTCAATAAAAGCAGGTCTTTCGTAATTTTGATCATCCTGTCAATTTCCTCGAGGCAATCTGCAAGGATCTTATGATTTTGATTACTATTCTGTGACTGCTCAAGAGCCAGTTCAAGCTCCCCTTTTACAATAGCTAAAGGGGTTTTTAATTCATGCGCTACGTAAGAATTAAATTCATTGATGTGCGCAAACGACTTCTGAAGCCTTTCAATCATGGCATTAAAAGAAGTTATCAAGTGTTTCATTTCGACATCTGTGACCGGCGCAGAAATCCGTGTACTTAAATCCATATGACTTATATTATCAGCCGTTTTTGTTACAGCAACGACCGGCGTCAATATCCGCCTAACGAAAAAACTCCCCAAAAAACTCGTGAAAGCAATAACCGCCAAGATACAAACTGAGCTGATAGCCAGAAGCTTAGCCAAAAACTGATTGACCGGGCCCAAAGGCGTGGCTACTTGAATCATTAGAATAAGATTCTGCTTGTATGCAAACGGCAGGTTGATGGCACGTAAATTCAAGGATTTATTCGATATGTTCCCAAAATAAATTTTGTCAGATGAGAACCCAAGCTGTTTAAACATAAGTTTATGTATGCCTGAGGTTATATTATTAGAATGGATAACGGGATTACCTTTCTCGTCCAGGATATTAATATAATCCTCGTTAAGTTTTAACGTCTCAAATTCCGAACGCCATAATTCGTCAATAATAACTTCGCGCTTCGGCAAAACACCCTGTTCGTGCAGAAGTTTCTCCAGGATACTCAACGGGTGAGCTGAAAGGTTTCTGACTTTTTCATAAGCATAAAGGATATTCGAAATCTCAGTTGCCTTGATTCTCAATTCTTCATCTAAATCTTTAATCAGTATGGAGTGTACAGATAAGAAAAGGATCGCATTATATACTATAAGAATAGCTAACAAAATACTTGAATATAACAGGGTCGTTTTAAAACGGATCGAGTTTAATTTCATTGTATTATGCCTTTAATATATAGCCTGTCCCGCGTATAGAATGAATAAGTTTCTTATCAAAATCATTATCGATCTTTTTGCGCAGATAATTGACGTACACATTGATGACATTTGAAAAGGTGTCAAAATCATCATTCCAAACATGTTCAGAGATCATTGTCCTTGTGACAACCTGGTTGGCATTAAGCATCAAATACTCAAGCAGGGCATATTCCGTACTTGTTAATTCCAGGGGCTTGCCCGCCCGCCTAACTTGATGGGTCACTTGATCCAACTCTAAATCAGCGACCTCAAGTTTTGTTGTCTTGACATTTTGCTTGCGGCGCATGAGGGCCCGTACGCGAGCCAGTAATTCGCCGAAGGCAAAGGGTTTGGTCAAATAATCATCTGCCCCTGAATCCAGTCCAGCTATCTTATCCTCCAGATCATCCCGAGCCGTCAACATGAGGATGGGCACGTCATTTTTCTTCTTGCGTATTTCGCGACAGATTGAAATACCATCTTTAAGCGGGAGCATTATATCCAAAATGATAAGATCATAGGTGTTCACATCAGACAAAAAAAGGCCTTCGTTGCCGTCATGAGCGACATCCACGGCATATTTCTTTTCTTTCAAGCCCCGCTTGATAAAACTTGCCAATTTTTTCTCATCTTCAACGACTAAAATATGCATCGGACAAAAACCTCCAATAAAGACGATTATAAACGAATTTTCCTAAATATATAACCTCTTTTTCAAGACTTTGGCATACATGCTGCCAGTAGGCGTTCGGTTTAGCGATACATGAAAAATTTATTTTATTAATCTTTTTAAAAAGCTCTGAAAACGGACAACATACCAAAACGCGACGGGGGTAAAGATGAACGTATACACGATGGAGGCGAGCATGCCCCCGATCATCACAGCGCCCATGGCCGATTTAACCGGCATAATGGAGCCCAATTGAGGCAACACCCCCAGCACAATAGCTAAGGATGTCATGATAATGGCACGGAATTTTGCCGAGGCGCCGAGCCACAGCGCCTCCTTGACAGGAACGCCTTCCTTCATTTTAAGCATGGCATAATCCAGCAAAAGGATGGAATTATTCACGACCAGGCCTACCAGCATGATCATGCCTAACATGGATGCGATGTTGATGGACTGATCCAGGAAAAAGAAAGCGTAAAAAACACCGATAAACGAGGTCGCTACGGATAACAAGATCGGTATCGGATAAACGAAAGAATTAACGATGGCGCACAACAGCATAAAGGTGAGGATAACCGCCAGCGTAAAGGCCTTACCCATTTCCTCCTGCGATTCTGCCTCATACTCCGCGGCCCCGGCATATTTATACCCATATCCATCTTCAAAGGGAATGTCCCTAAAGGCCTCGTCCAGAACCCCGCGGACATATCCGGATACTGACTTGGAAAGATAGCCCTCAAGGCGGATGATCCGCTCTTTGTCCCGGTGCCTAATCAGCGGCAAGGCCTGGCCTTCCTCGATCTTGCCCAATTCGATAACCGGCACAAGCCCTTTGGCGGAAATGACGTTGATCTGTTTTATATCATCAAAGTCCTCCGTATACTTCGCATCCAGCTCAACGTTGATATCATATTCCTCACCCGCTTCCTTATAAATATTCGTATCATCACCATAAACCGAGGCGCGGATAATGCTGCCGACACCAACATCCGTAATACCGTGGTCGACCAATTTATCCTGATCAGGGATAAACCGGATCTCTTTTTTCGGCGTCCGATAGGAAGATTTGACACTGCGAAAATAGCCGCTTTCCTCCATCTTCTTCTTCAACATATTCGAGAGATCTATCATCTTTTGATAATCAAGGCCATACAGATTGATGGAGATATCGCCCTCGAGGCCACCCCTCGCCTCGCCGCGCTCAAGGCTGATCTCGGCATCCGGGATCTGCGCCATAAAAGGGATAAGTTTTTCAATGATATCCGCATCGCTGCGCTTTCGTTCCTTGGACGGCACCAGATTGACAACCACGGCCGAGTTCTCAACCCCGTCCTCTCCGATCGAGGTCAAATAAGACTCTGCCTCGGGAATCCTCTGAATGCGCTCTTCTATCGCTTGTGTCACCTCAAGTGTGCGCTCGATCGTGGAGCCCTGCGGCATCTCGATCTTAACGGTAAGCATATCCTCATCTGAATCAGGATAAAACTCGTTGCCGACATAAGGCATGATGAATTTCAATGAGGCAAATGATAAGGCCACAAAAAGAAAAGCCAGTATGGGATAACGAAACATCCCCTTAAAAATACGCTCATATTCATTCTTCAATAAATGTAAAATATTTTCTGTCCCTTTATGCAGCCAGACAAACGGATTAAAAGGCCTGCTCTTTTTGTCTTTCTTGTCCTTGCTCTTCTTCAACATGAGCGCACACAGCATGGGGGTCAAAGAAAAAGAAGCCACCAGAGAAAAGATCGTGGCATAGATGACTGTCAGCCCAAAAGATCTCATGAATTGACCGATAATACCTCCCATGGAGGCGATCGGGGCAAAGACAACCAGATTCGTTCCCGTGGCCGCCAGAACGGATGACGCCACCTCCTTGGTCCCGCTGATCGCTGCTCGGGCGGGATCATCTCCTTTATCCAAATGCACCAAGACATTCTCGACGATAACGATCGCATTGGCGATCAATGTACCCAGGGCGGTGGCCAATGCCAAAAGGGTTAAAAAGTTAACGCTCAGGCCGCTGGCATCCACCAGAAAAAGCGCTGAGATAATCGAGGTGGGGATAACGATCGAAGCAATAAAGGTCAGGTTGATCTGCCCGGTGAATAAATAAAGGATAACTACGGTCAGCAGAATGCCGATGATAATATTAAGGTATGTTTGATTCGTCTCATCAATAATAAAGTCGGTGGTATCTGTCGCTACCTCAAGCGTCACTCCTTCGGGGAGCATGGCGCGGAATTCGTCAAGCCGTCTTTTAACCTCGCGCGATATATCAACGGCATTACCGTCCGAAACCTTATTTAAGGAAAGCCCCACAACGTCCTTCCCCTTAAACCGCGCCATGGTTTCTACATCCTTAAAACTATCTTCGACGCGCGCGATCTCGCTTAAAGGGAAACTGGAGCCGTCCCTAGAAACGATGAGCATTGCCGCGATCTCCTGCGGGCTTTCGAACTCACCTAAAAACCGCAAACTCAATGAGGTCTGATCCTTTTCAAGCAGGCCGCCGGGAATATTTTTATTTTTTGCCTTAATGGACTGAATAATATCGGCGATCGTCAGGTAGCGTTGCTTCATTCTGATCGGGTCGACGATCACATTGATCTGACGCTCCCTGCCCCCGTAGACATCAACATTAGCCACCCCATCAACCGAAGAAAACTTGTCCTTGAGTTTTTTATCGGCAAATTCGTAAAGGTCCCGGCCGTCAACCGTTTCGCTGGAAAGGACCAGGTCCATGACAGGCTCCAGGAGAGGATCGAATTTTTCAATGACCGGTTTCTCAATATCCTCCGGCAGGTCGTTCAAAAGGGCCTCAACCTTATCCTTGACCTCAATGAACTTAATATTGACATCAGCGGATAATAAGAACTCGATCGACACAAAACCAAAATTTTCGTACGACCGGCTGGTCATTTTATCGATCTGGGAGAGTTCGGCAACAGCATCCTCGATCTTGTTGATCACCAGGGTCTCGACCTCAACCGGCGTGGCGCCGGGATACGTCACGGTCACGGTGACGATTGGAAAGTCTATTTTGGGTTCCTTTTCGACCTGCAGGTTGAAAATCGAGACAAGGCCCAGAACGATAAAGACCGCAACAAACATAATGGTCGTGACCGGGCGTTTAACAAAAAACTCAACCATGAATGTTCTCCTCACTATATTCCCGGATAATATTCACTGTATCCCCTTCCCGCAGCTGGTTAAATCCTTCAACAACCAGCTGATCACCTTCCTCAACGCCCTGCTCAACAATGGCGCCATACCCGTTTCGCTGTTTAACTACAATCTGCTGTCTAACAGCGCGGCCTTTGTCAATTTTCCAAATAAAGTACTGTCCTTCAATATGCTCAATCATCTCATTAGGGATATTGATGGCATCCCGGATTGTAGCGGTATGCGCATACGCCACCTTCCAGCCGGATATATTAAATCTTTCCTGAAATTCCGCAGAGACTAAATACATCCCCGTATCGAGGGATATCTCTTTTGCTATTTCTGAGATCCTTCCCTGGAAGGTCGTGCCATCAACCTTAAACAACATTTCCTGCCCGATCTTTAGCTGATCACGCACGTCTTTCGAAACATAGGCTTTAAAAACGTTTGGCGCTCTCTGCCAAAAGGTGACCTTGGTGTAGGAGGGAACATCCTTTTTCTTGGCTCTCAGGACAACGACCGGCTTGCCGTGCTGGTCCCATTCAGAGAACGAGCTGATGATCGCCTTCTGCCGAGCATTTATGATCCTACGCTGCTTGATAAAAACGCTGAGGATAATAAACACAATCATTAATAAATAAATAAAATTCTTTCGTTTAGTCATTGTTATTCCCCATTAATGTCAGCCGCTCGATGGTCGCCAATGTGCTATTTAAATTAAACACCGTAATTTCCATGCTTACCTTGGCATTGGTTAACAGCAGTTCGGCATCATTGAGATCCGTGACCGAGATCTGCCCCGAACCAAATAGCTCCTGGCTGTACTGGAACGATTTCTCAGCCAGGCTAACGGCTTCATTATTGGCCTCCAAAGTCTTTTTATACTCTCGATATTCATTAAAAGCCTTGTCCAATACAAGCAAATAATCTTCCTTGCCTTGTTGATACTTAAGCACCGCGTCTTCCTTGTCGATCTTGGCCTGATACAATTTTTCCCGGCTAATGCCGCCCATCCAAATAGGCACACTGACCTTGAGCCCAGCCACCCCGTAATCATCCAAATGGTCGCTGCCAACATAGTAGTCGTTGCTGTCGCCTTTATGCGTCCATGTGGCGAAAGCCGAGATCTCCGGAAAAAGGACCGCCTTTTTCGATTTAATAAGCGCCTCTTTTTGGTCAATTGCTTTAGCCAAGGCCTTGATGGCCGGCTGGTTATTGTATAAGGACAAGGCCAACTCTTGGCGGTCAAGGTCAGGATACTCTCGACGACAATCAAAAATTAATTGAATGGAATCTTTTGATTCTGCGCCGATAACGACTTTTAAGGTTTCCATGGCCGAAAAAAAATCAGCGCGTGCATTATTAACGGCTGGTTTACGCGAAGCGATATCGGCGGCAATCTTGATATTGTCGTATTTTGAGGCACGGCCTCCCGCGACCCGCTCCTCTAAAATGGCTTTATTTTTTAGGGCATTGGTAAAGGATTCCTCGGCAATATCCAAGGTCCTCTGGGCCAAATATGCATTATAAAAAGCTATCTTTGTGTTGTATATAATCTCCTGCCGGGTCCCCTCCTGATCAAAACGGCTCGCTTCCAAAGCCCTTTGGGCCGCCCGAATAGCATTGGAGATCCGTCCAAATGTAAACAGGGTTTGGTTGACCGTGATGCCGGAACTCACATGGTAATCCTTGGTCGCGGCTGTTGCGGCAATATCAGGATACTCAAAATTATTGGACCAGCCGACATCGCCGTAGACCTTAGGGAAGAATGCTGTTTTCTCCTCTTGTTTTTCCGAACTTTTTCTTTTGACCTCGTTTGCCTGCAACTTCAAATCCTCGCTGGCTTCAAGCGCCATATCCATAGCCTCGCTTAATGAAATACGAAGCATCGCTTCGGGTTCTTGGGCGTCAGCGACACGGCCAATGAGAGGGAAAAAACATAAAATTATTATCCATATCCTTGTCTTCATGGCACTACTTTCTTCTCTTAAGAATTAATCCCCGCCACAACAGAGATAATTGTGTTTTATATAACTTTTTCAGTTTGCCAAAGTCTCCCATGTCTATCGCAAGAGGGATGCCTACTAAAATTGCGATCAACGAATATACAATGTCATCAGCAGGCACGTCTGATGACAATTCCTTCTCTTGCTGCGCCTTTCTGATAATGCGGGCGAAATAATCCTCCAGCGCCATGACTTTTATTTTTTCAATGCCCGGGTAATCAGGGAATGCATATATTTTCTCCGCCGCACTTATGTCCTTGCGCTTATCAGGCTTGGAATGTTGCGAGGCGTATAAAGAAACGATTTCATAAAAAAGAAAGGGCTCCTGTATTTCATCAGCCACGGCGCTGAATGCGTGTTCGATCATTTCAATATTATTTAATTTTTCCTTACTATTATCAACCTCCCAGGTTATTTTTAGAGTTGTAAGCTTATGAAAATAACTAACAAGGTCGACTTTGTGCGGGAAATAGTTATAGAAGGTCCCTTCCGAGACTTCGAGCTTGTCACAAACCTCCTTGATGGGGATCTCTGAAAACGGCGTTGTTTGCAGACGGCTCATAAATTCATGCATCAACCCGATCTTGGTCTTGGCAAATTTTTTCTCGCGCAATGTGAACCCTTTTTCAGCCTGTGTCATGGCGCACCCCCTTTGTCATCTGAAGAAAGTATAGCATGCTTATATTTTGTGTCAAGCTATAATTTTATAGTGAACTATACTTTTGTAGCATAAAAATCTTCATCCCCCCTTACATTTTAAAAATGAATATTATAAGGATAAAAAAATTACGCGATGGTTAATAAATTTAGCTTACGGTTGGTGGTGTGGTTGGATTTCTACCAACAGGATACTACTTCTTTGCATTGAATCGTTGTAAGCCAACACGATGTCAATTTTAACGGTTATCCTCTAGCCCTGATTGTTTACTTTGTATATATATTCCACTGAATAGAATAACGCCCAGTTAGAGCTTTTGGTCGATCCAGGCGGTTAACGCAGCCTTGGGACGCGCCCCAACTATGGAATCAACCTGTTGACCATTCTTAAAAATAGCTAATGTCGGGATACTCATGATCCCATATGTGGAGGCCACCCTAGGTGCTTCATCGACGTTAAGCTTGGCGACCTTCATCTTTCCTTGGTAGTCGTTGGCAATCTCCTTAACCACGGGGCCAACCATGTGACAAGGGGCGCACCACGGGGCCCAAAAATCCACCAAACACGGCAGATCAGATTTAAGTACTTCTGTTTCAAAATTCTGGTCTGTTACAGCTTGTTCCATTTTTAATCCTCCTGGTGTTAGTTAATTTAATCGCATTATCCCAATATTTAGATATATCAAGGTAAAAAAAATTATTTTTTCAATATATTAATAATTTCCCTCACCCTCTCATCAATCACCCGATAACAAGTGCTCACACCATCCTTACGAGCCGTCACAATGCCTTTATTTTTAAGCATAGCAAGATGCTGGGATGCTGTCGACTGAGGAATTTGCAAGACATCCATTATCTTATTGACATTACATTCATTATTCATTAATCCCTCGACCATTCTAAGACGCACGGGATGGCCTAATGCCTTTAATACTTCACTGTCTTTTTGATGATCCATATAAATGCCCCTTAATGATATATCCAATTATCCGGATAATACAATATTAAAACAAATATGTCAAGAAAAAATTCATTCCAGCAAACTTTTATTTGCATTTATGGATCAACCCTGTCACCTATCTTTATTGTGACCTTAGGTGGGTCCGGGCCCGGGCTAATTTTTCAGGGAATGATTCCTTTTTATAGGCCTTGGCCCAATTCTTAACAATAAACCACCCGCCAAAACGGATCAGGTCATTGCGCCATGGGCGGTACCATCGCCTCCAGCCCCGGCGAATATTGTGTAGATAAAAAATCATGGCCGCAAAGGAAAAAATATTCAAGGCTACCTTAAACATGTATTTAAATTGATAAAATCCCCCCATCAATTGCTGCACAGCCTTGAGCATCTCCTCGGCGCTCAACCCCTCATCCGGCTCAAAAAGCGGGAAGTTGCCATCATAATACTCCCACCCCACCTCACTTAAAGGATATAACCTTGCTTCCCGCTTCAAGCGATCGCGCAATTCGGTCCCGGGTAACGGGACCGGGAGCAACACCTGCAATGTATCGATACGGGCCTTGTTGATAAATTGACGGTACCGCTTAAGCCGTTGTTGGGTCGTCATTCTAAAAATAACGCCGCGCTGCATGGGATAGCCGAATATAAACATGCCGTGCACCAGGAATCCGTGCTTATGAAAAAGGTTGGTCAGCCCTATCATCTCATCGGGATTCACCTTTTTATGCATCGCGTTTAATTCTTCTTTAATAGGCGATTCATAGCCTATCGCGACCATATTGATCCCGGCCTCGCGCATGGCCGACAACAATTCGCTGTCCCGCGCCTTATCCAGCCTTATCTGAGCCGTAAAATCAAGCCGGCGGCCAATACTCCTTTGATAATCCCTGAGCATGTAACAAAATTGGATGGTCTCATCCCTTTGCTGGCCAAAAAGATCATCGACAATAAAAAAATGCCGGGCATCCTGGGTTTCGACGATATTGCTGATTTGCCCTAAAAGCCGCCCAACAGCGGCACAACGCGGCCGGCCCTTAACCGTGCAAAACTCACAGTTCATGCCGCAGCCGCGGATGCGCTCAACAGGATACACCTTGATCTTGGCATACCGCACAAGTGAAAAATCGGGAAGCGGCAATTTGTCAAAATCACAAATCGGCCCCCGTTTTTGCGTCACAACAATCTCAGCGCCTTGACGATACGCTATTCCCTTGATGGAACTAATATCCTGATGAGCGGCAAGCGCCGGCAACAACTCCTTGACAGTCTCTTCCCCCTCGCCCAGGACAAGATAATCAATGTGGGAATCAAGGGCCTCGGCCAGGGTCTCTGCGACAAAATGCTGGCCGCCGGCCATGGTGATGACGTCCCCGTTTTGTTGTTTGTAGAAACGTGCCAATGCATACAGGCGGGGGATCGTACTCGTCAGGCCACCGTAAAATCCAATGACATCAGCCGGACGCTGTCTTTGCAAAAAATGATGATCAGCCCCTCTTCTTCCTTCCCTGGGGCCGTAGCGTCTAAGATTATTCTCATCAATAACCTCAGCATCCCAGCCCTCCATTTTATTAACGGCCGTGGCAATGGTGACAGCACCCAAGGTGGTTGTTTTATCGGCCAAGCCTGAATAAATATTGAAAGCCGGGTAGGCTGGAATGATAAGGCGCAATCTGTGTCTTTGAGCGGACGATAGCATAATAACACCTATTTTTAATTATACTCCTAAGCGTAAAAAGTCAAAAAAAATTCCACAGGCATAAGACCACGGTTTTGTTCCTAGTAAAAAAAACACTAAATCATTGTACTCTTGATTTAGTGCTAAAAAAACCACCTAAGTTAGGCTAACATTAAAACTTTAAATAAAATTTCTAAAATATTAAATTATCCGAATCATCCTTGAATTTTTGAGTGGCATCGTTCTGTTTTTCTCGAAGATCTTCGAGTTCCTGTCGGATTCTCAGCTTTTTTTGATAATCTGCGATACATTGAGCATTGGTCTCGGCGACCACAATCTTTAACGCATCAAGTATTTTCTGCAAATCATCAATTTCACAGACCTCAACCTCCAGGCAATCATTGATAACAAGAATCCTTCTTTTTACGACTTCCCCAGAGTCTTTCTGAGCCTCATAAAACTTTCGATTCCACGAATCACCCGGCTGCGGCACAAGTTGAAAAGGGATCACCCAAAAATCCTTTTGGTCCTTACTTACTTTTATCCTCTCTTTATCAACACCTGTAATCTTGATTTCCGGGCTTTCTTCTAAATTTTCATGGCTCATAAAAAACCTCTCTCTATAATCTAAACCCCATTTTGAGAAATCCCGTCTAAGATAAAAATTTCATCATTTTTTATGTCTAAAAGTGATCCGGCCTCTATTTAAATCATAAGGAGACAACTGTAAGGTAACGGCATCGCCGGGTATGATTCTGATAAAAAACCTGCGCATCTTGCCGCAAGGGTGAGCGACAACAACATGCCCGCCGTCAAGCTCAACACGGAACTTCGCATTAGATAAAGCCTCGCGCACAACACCCTTAACTTCGACACCCTCTTCCTTTGCCATTAACAACTCCCCCCCAAGATCAGTCATCCGATATTTTATTAATATCTGTTCGAACGGAAATTTCTTCCTTTATCACCCCGGAAGCCCCTCTTGGAATGACTACGACTATCCGCCCTTGGACGAGCCTCATTGACCGTGACCATTCTCCCTTGAATTTCCCTGACACCGTTAATCGCCTCCTGCGCTTCTTGTTTCGAAGGCATCTCTATGAAAGCGAACCCCCTTGATGCGCCGGCATATTTATCCTTGATAATCTTGACATCGCTGACCTGACCGAAAGGCTCAAAAACCTCACGCAAATCCTCCTCGGTAACATCAGGAGCAAAACCCCCTATGTAAATATTCACATTAATCTCCTTAATTAAAAAAGGGCCGCTTTTAGCGGCCCTCTTGGTCTATATCTTAACGACATTCTTGGCTAGCTGGCCTTTGGGCCCGTCTTCGATATCAAAACTCACGGCCTGGCCCTCATCAAGACTCTTGTATCCATCACCCTGTATCTCACTGTGATGGACGAATACATCCTGTCCTGACTCGGGTGTAATAAAACCGTAGCCCTTCTGGTTACTAAACCACTTAACTGTTCCTTGAACCATTATTCACTTCCTCCTTTCGATAAAATTTAAGTAAATAATGGCAAAAAAAACGCAAGGCCAGAAATCCCAGACCTTACGGTGAAATTTTCTTTTCCTTTATTTACTTCTTTCGGTTGGCATTCTAATCTTTTTAGGGAAAATGTCAACTAAATTATTTCCCCCGTCTTTCCCGACTCGCGCAGTCGTATGCGGCGAACGGTGGACCCAAGGACCCTATTTATTTTTTTCAGCATCGTCTCTGAGGGCCAAGGCGCGATTTTGATAAGCGGCCTGGTTCCCCGGATCAAGGCGGATAGCCGCATCAAAATCTTTTAGCGCCGCCTGATAATTTCCCATCATAGCCGCCACAGCCCCCCTGTTAGAGTAGGCCAAAGAATAAAAGGGCTTGGCCTCGATGGCCCTGGAAAAACTCTTATAGGCCTCAATGTATCTTTGCTCCAGCATATGAACCTTACCCAGATTATTCCAGGCCTCGGCATAATCCGGATTGAGAGTGAGCGCTTGTTCAAAATCACTCTTGGCCGCTTTATTCTTGCCCAAGGCCAACAGATCATACCCGCGATTATTGTAAGCTTGTTCATATCCAGGCTCAAAAATCAACGCGGCGCTATATTGTTCTATCGCCTTGGGTAGCCTATTTTGTTTGTCAAAAACCAGGCCTTTATTGAAATAAGCCTTGGCATAGTTGCTGTCGATAACTAAGGCAGCCTCGTAATCAGCCAAAGCCTTTTCAATGTCCCCAGCTTTAAAATACGCGTTGCCCCTCTCCACCAGCCACAAGGGCCGTGGATTATCCGTGTTGTTAATTTCATAATTCCAAAAAGCCAGGCTATTATCCCAGATGCGCACCTGATGCCGGGTCTTGATCATCAGCCCCAAAAACAAAGCTGCGATCAAGCAAACAACCGCGGCTAGCCCCAGGCGACGCCGGGCTGACGCCTTCATTATAGTATGCAGAGATGTCCCAATAAAAAAACACAACCCAAGAGAAGGCAAATACATGAACCTGTCTGCCACGGCATTAAAATTGGTATAATAAAACCGGAACAAAAAGAAACTCGAAAAAAAGAAATGCGCCCAAGCCAGCACCAGCAGACGATTCTTCCTGTATCTTATAAAAATCGTTAATAGCATGACAAAAATCAACAAAGAAAAAACGTATGCGGGATTTTTAAGGGAAACCTCCAGGGGTAACTGATAAAAAGGTTTGAGCCCAAAAGGAAAAAAGAACTTAACAGGATAAAAAACACACGTCCATATCCAAATAAGTATTTTCTCAAGCATACTGTCCGGCAACGGGGCCTGATTCAGCCTGAACGTGATTAGCCCAATACTGATGGCGATGCCTAAAAAAGGGATCTTGTCAAAAAAGACCCTCAAATGTAATCTACGCTTCAAGAACCAATCATAAAGGAACAGGATGACAGGAAGGCTGACGGCCATGGGCTTGGCCAAGATGCTCAACAAGGCCGCCCCTAAGCTTAACCCATAAAATTTCATCTCATGGTGCCGGATATAACGGGTGTAGGCCAAAAGGCTTGCCATATAAAAAAACGCATAGAGCACATCTTTCCTCTCGGTTATCCATGCAACCGATTCGACATGGATGGGGTGAACGGCAAATAATAGGCTTGCCAGGAAAGCAGATGGGTTGTTAAGACCGATCCTAAGGGCGAAATAAAAAACTAAAACGCAAACCGCGATGTGCAGCCAAAGGTTGTTCAAACGGTAAACAAAAGGATTGGGGCCGAAAAAATGCCATTCCAGGGCAAAGGATAACGTGGTCAACGGGATATATGTCCCATTGATCGTAGAGGTCAATATCCGCCTCATTCCCTCGCCGCTTAGAGAATAAACCTGAATGTTTTCGTACACATGCGCGTCATCATCCCAATTGAGAAAATCTCCTTGCACCACAGGCAGTAACGTGACAAACGTGATTAGAATAAGGGTTATGACAAGCAGGATTTGAGAATAACGACGCAGAAAATCAGTGGCTGTATCAACGATGGGCATTAAATTTTTGAACACCTTATTCCTAACTTTTTCTATTTTTTTTACTTATTGTAATCTTAATATTTTTTGCTGACAAGGCAAAAGTCCCTGTTTGTTTTTATTATTTATAATGTTACAATACAAATCAAAAAGAGAATTATCGCAAGCCAAGCTTTGCCTAAATATACAATGACTCCTATCAAAATCACTAAAAAACACGTCTGCTGGTCCCTGGTCCTTACCGGGATCCTTTTCCGTTTGGCGCGATACTTATCCAACCCAGCCATGAACATTGATGAATCCAACTACGCATTCATGCTTAATTGGCTGTCCCTTAAGGATATCTTACTGGAAAAAAAATTCATTTATCCCGCCCCTCCCGGGTTCATTGCCATCCAAAAATTGGCCGCAACTTTTTTTTCAAACAACGAATATGTTTTGCGTTTTGTCCCGTTTTTAAGCAGCATCGGCGCGCTACTTCTTCTAAACAAGATCAAAAATTATTTTTCCAAGTCCACCGGAGGAATCCTGGCTTTGGCACTTTTAGTGGCATGCCCGTCTGCCATTTATTTTTCCTGCTTGGATAAAGCCTATTCCTCCGATGTTCTTGTTGCCCTGGGACTCTGTTGGCTTGGCCTTAAGGTCCACGCTTCTCCATTAGGGTACAGATCCATGATACTTCTAGTCCTAAGCGCTGCCGTTGCGATATGGCTTTCCTTTCCCGCAATCTTTATTTTAGGTGGCCTCTTCCTGGCACTTTTATGGGAGTATATCCAAAAAAAGGACTTAAGGAATCTTAAACGCCTCCTGCTTATTGGCATCCCGGGATCCCTAATTTCCATATTCTTTTATTTCTCTCTCGTGCAGCGCCCCCCGGCTTCCTCCCCACTATACCAGTTTTGGTTTAAAGGGAATAACGCTCTTATCTATAATTCAGCATCATTCCTTTCATATATTAAATGGGGTGTCTCCTTTTTTTATAATATGTTTAGGAATGTGGCTGGGATTGATCTTCCGTTATTAGGGATATTCTTTTTTGTCCTGGGATGTTATGCCGTCTACTCTATGAACAAATTTAAATGCTTACTGCTCGCGTTGCCGATATTCCTGGCTACCCTGGCGACCATTTTTCAAAAATACCCTGCCCGGGGGAAGCTTATATTATTTCTTATCCCCTCTCTCTTTTTGATGATAGGCGTTGGCTGGGAATTTCTTTATAATCAGGAAAAACGGATCCTCAAAAACGGTTCTATTTCTTGGTTTCTGCTTATTCTTTTATTATTTCACCCTTATCAAACCACCATCGTGAGGCACACCCATAACAAGGAGAATTCCGGATACCAGCAAGTTCTATGGCATGTGAAAAACCATCTCAAAAAGGATGATGGCGTAGGCATTTATTACATGGCCTCCACGCCCTTCGAATTTTATAAAGACGAGATCGACTTCCCCGATAGCACGCCTTGTCTAACTTTGCGTCCGGATAAAATCAAAAAAAACATCGAACAATTATCTCTGTACAAAAGGGTCTGGATTATCTTTAAGGATAACAACGACTATTCAAAGGATAAGCAGTGGATCCTTTATCATTTCAATCAAAAAGCGAGACAAATGCGATCCTTCCATGTTAGAGGAGGCAGCTGTTATCTTTATGAATTCCCATAGACTCCGTCTTTTTTTGGGTTCAACAGTAAAACGAGGGGGCTTATGGCTTCTAGACTCAAAAAAAATTCAACTTGACATACATTTTTGCAGATGGTAATTATACATAGATCAAACATAACGCCTAAAATTCTAGAAAAATTATGAATTTAAACGAAATGTATGCAATCAATGAAGATGTCGTCTATCGAACGACCAAAGATGGCTCCATCATTCTTGATTTGAATAATGACGAACATTATAGTATGAATAAAACCGCGACTGCCATCTTGGAACATATAGAGACAAATCGGGACCTTGACTTTATCTTATCTGACCTGAGGGATCAATACGATCAAAGCTTCATTGGCAAAGAGGGCACTGTCATGACCTTTATTCAACAGTTATTAAACAAAGGACTTATCCGGAAATATGATGGAGGGAAAACCGATGCGAAAGAAAAATAAAGATAGCGATAAGTACAGCAAAAAGAAAAAGTTTATTGCTCCCGAACTGATTTCTCACGGCAAAATAAAGGAAATCATAACTTCAACTGGTACGACGGGAACGCCCGCGTAAAAAATTGGCATTTATCGCGCCGCCAAAATTTTTGTATAATTATATCTAACACGCCATCCCTCATAGCATATTATCTGTTTTCACTTAACGTTCCTCCTGTCTCATTTCCAATGACCTTTACGTCATGAAACGAATAGCGATTATTTTCATAACTCCCAGCTGGGATCCTTCCTACAGCGTCGTTTCGGTGGTTCAAAGCCAGATAAGGTGTCTGGTCAAAGCCGGATACAGGCCCAGGGTTCTGTTGAAAAAAACGTCTCAACAATGGCATTATCCTGATAAAGTCGACTACAGGGCCTGCCTGCCTGAATGCAGGTACAAGACGGATACGGACAAGGCCAACGCCGCATTCCATAAAAACGTTGCACACATTGCCAAAGCCTTAATAAAAAATTTAAATAATATCGATGTGGTATTAACACACGATCTGCTTTATCTTGATCAATATCTCTTTTATAACGCGGCCTTGCGTAAAGCTGCCGGGATTTTAAAAAATATAAAATGGCTGCACTGGACCCATTCAGCCCCCAAAAAATTATTAAGAAAAAAAAGGGGGTATCCTTATTCTTTATATTTTACACAAATGGTGAACTCGAAATTCATATCCATTTCACCGGCCCACAATAAGAACCTTGCCAAAATGTACGGCATCCCGGCGAAGCAACTCATCACAATACCAAATCCCGGGTTTAACCCTGATTTTATGGGCATGGATGGTCTGAGCCGTAGAATTATTGAAGACAATGGGCTCTATGACGCCGATATCGTCAACGTCATGCCCGCGCCGCTGAATAGAGGCGGCAAACAATTTGAAGTCTGTATTTATCTTATGGCGGCATTGAAAAATGAAGGCAAAAAGGTAAGGCTGGTATTTGCCAATCCCCATAACTACACAAAAGACGAAAAAGACGGCCATATCAATATTATGCGTCTCAAATGGCTTGCCAATAAAACAGGCCTGTCAGATGAAGAAATTATCTTCACTTCAGAAGTCGATAAAAGATTACACAAGGGCTGTCCCGCAACAGTTATCAGAAACCTTTTTCAGATAAGCAATATATTTATTCATCCCTCCTTAGCGGAGGCCTGCAGCCTTATCCTGATGGAGGCCGCCGCAACAAAAAACCTGTGCATCTTGAACCAAGGGATCAAATCCTTTCAAGAAGTAGCTCGCACGGACGCTGTCTGGATTAACTGCGGGAATATATTTGAAGAAATAAAAAAAATGTATAAAATCAGGAAAACTTCACAGGGGTTCAGTAAATATCTTTACAGGTATTATCTGGATAAACAGCCCCTCTATCAAAAATGGGCAAAAGAAATAATAACGGCGTTGGATAAAAACAAATCCCTATCTTTATTCACCAGGTTAAAAAAAGAATTTAATGAAAAAAGAATATTGGAAACCAAACTGAAGGCAGCGATAGAGAACTAATGCTACCACATACAGCCATATATAAGGATACAGGTTTCGGTCTTGAAGTAGCCAGCGATGCCCCCCTTCTTCTAAAGGCGGTCAACCGTTATTTCGATCTTTCAAACAAAAAAGACGCACCTAAACGTTCTACTCTCGCGATATCTCTAAAAATATTCAATCAGGCCGCCAATGTCCCTTCCTTAAAAAGAAAAAAAAGCAATTTCCCCAATGGCTACATAAGTATAAAAAAAAGGGAAATATACAGCTGGCTGCCGGATCCCATCAACACCCTTGTCGGTTTTGATCTAATCCCCTTCTTTCATCTGCCTCTTTATACGCTGATGTCTTTTTTAAAATATTACTATATGCATGGTTCTCTTTTGACTAAAAAGGACGGGACAACAATAATTTTTTCCGGCCAAGGCGGATGCGGCAAATCAACCCTGGCGGCTATATTATCCATGCATGGTTTTAAGTTCTTGTGCGATGACATCTTATTTCTAAAAAAAGTCAAAGACCGATATAAATTAATAACTATGCCGACCAGGCCCAAAATGGATTATATGAAACATAAAGATATATTACAAAATACGATGCCGCGACCACAGCCTGCGGGGAATATTGAGATATCCCAAGAAAATATCATATGCATATTCCCCCATTACACTAAAGGAACAAAGCCTTATTTAGAACCGATACCCCAAAGACAAGGCTTGAGCAGGTTACTGATTGAGAATATGTTTACGAAAAGCGGGAATTTTGATAAAAAAACAGGCATGCAAGACAAGCTGGATTTTTTTCATCACTTAAGTCAAAAAACAAAATTCTATCAACTCGGCTATAATGACAAGAACCTCGCAACCATTGCTTCACTGCTTTAAACTACCCCTCGAACATAAAAGGTGTTACCGCTAAGGGCTTACATTAGCAACGACACAATTTCCTGGCAAAGACAAAAAGATTTTTATACACAAAAAATATACCTGTCGCAACCTTTTCTATAAAAGTTAGGCAAATATTAACAGTATAGGAACTTCCAAATTTCTCTCCGTTACTTTTCCTGTTGGCTGTTGTGGCCTGGATATATGAAAGCTGCCCAAAAAAACGACCGGCGCTGCTCCAGAAAACATTTTCAAAATTTAAGATCTTATCGTTCCTTTTAGCGGATATTACCTTCCCGATAAAAATATCCTCTGATATTCTATAGCTATCAAAATCCTTAATATTATCCCCTTTCGTCGTAAGATAGAAGGAGGAACCGTTTTTGTATTTTGATACGCAGCGATGGGCGCAGATAGATTTCCCCATGCAATAGGCAACAATATCGCCCTTGCGAACATCTTGTAAAGGCAGGCCTTGCACCAGGATCTCGTCGCCTTTTTTCAGGATAGGCATCATGCTCGTGTCATTTTTGATCTTAAAATCCATCGTCCGGGCATGATGCATTTCCTCTTTAAGCACGGAAAGGACAGGGGATATATTCCAGGTAATGTCTTCGTGAGGCGTACATTGTCCGGCTTCTTTTGATAAATATGAAGTTGAAGGCCAACGACCTTTGCTTTCAAATGTATAACCGAACATCTCGATATCCCTTTTGTATCTTCTTTCGATAAGTTCTTTTGTTTCTTTATTGTAATAGATGCTGTAATGGGCGTGGCGGCGGGTGTTGACATGCAGCAAGACTGCGGGTTTGTGCCCGATCAAACCGCATACTTTCTTAAAATCCTCTTCCAAGGTTTCAAAGCGCCCCAAAAAATTGAGCGCGATCCTATTCCTTTCATCAACAATAAATTTGTATTGCTCAATATTATGGAAAACTTGATCGGCATGTTGAAGAAATTCCTTAAATGTCCTGGGGTTGACTGTGTATTGATAAAGATAGGCTGACAGGGCCCTTTCCCACGGGTTGCGGACAAAGGCAAATTTGAAATATTCATTATATATCTTATCGGAAGTGAATCGCTTACACTCTTGCAAGGATAGGTGCTGCAGGTAGGCCGTAGATAAATGATAATCCTCGTTCTCCCTCTTCTTATACAGACCAAAAAGCATCTTACGGTCCTCTGCTCGATGACGCCCGAAGAGATCCAGCGCTACTTCAATAGCCGTGCCGCCGGTCCTGGGTATATGGACAAATATGCATTTAAATGGGTGCGATATGGGCATATCAAAATCCTAAAAATATAAAATACAATACTATCGAGGCCATGTCAATAACATCTGCTGATATGGCAATACCAGCTTGCTAATTACAACCGTATAAGGTAATATCTTATGTAAACCAAACGGCTGCAAAAAAAGGGTTAGCTTGAATGGGGCGATCAAATAGGGTATTATTGAATCATTTGAGTCTCCTTAATTTGATCCTAAAAGGAGATCATCGCAGCATCCAAAACTATACTACAAGCAGCCGTTTTCATAACAAAAATTTTCAACAGTTCATTAAAACCCACCACCTTGGCGGATACCTTTATCCCCATATCACGAAAAAATATCATCTTTCGGATCTTTTTCCCGATAGCCTGACCGCAGAATGCAAGGCGCTCTATGAAAGACAGTGGCACTGTAGTGAAAAAATATTACACGAAGCGGCCAGCCTGTCGGCCGATTTTCTGCAATCGCAAAAAGAAATTATTTTCCTTAAAGGGCCGTTTCTATCAGATCGTTATTACGGCAACATTGATCAGAGATCGACGAGTGATATTGATATTCTCGTCAAAAGGCAGGATATAGATGCCATCGGGGCATTACTTATCCAGGCGGGGTATCAAAGGTTCTCACGGCTCTTTCTCAATAAAAACGCGACCCTTTTATGTACGCATCATTTTGAATACCATAAGCCATCATTCCCGCTAGACCTGCACTGGAATATCACCAACCATTTCTCTTGTAAGATCAATTATCAACGGCTTTGGGATACTAAAGAGGTCCATACTATCAACAACAAAAGCTTTCTCATGCTCTCCGTTGAATATGAACTGCTATTCCAAATCCTGAGTGTCGCCATGAATATCCAGGCCGGGATGATCCTGTTCAAACACTTTCTGGATATCTATATGATACTCAAGTCCATCAGCACATCCTACAGCTGGGATGAATTTTTTTTCAGGCGGGAAGAAGAAAGGACATTTGTCCCCTCTTTGAATATTCTGGATATGGTCCTGAGCCTATTTGACGCCCGCGATGAATTTCCCCGTCTCTGCTTCTACATTGCTCAAAACTCAAAGCATTTAAAATACAGGGACCTTAACGAAAAACTGAGAATATTTCACTATTCGCAATTCGCCTTTAAGAATAAATTGTGGGCCTTGAAGCTATACGAGGCATCCTCTTTTAATTCAATATTATGGTGGGCGCTCTCACTGCCTTTTCGATTATCAGTGTATCAAACACTTGATAGAAAATCACAACAAATGACATAATATCCCGGGGTACTTAAAAATCTAAAGCTTTTGAATCCTAAAGCCATGAATATTAATAGACACCTATATTTAAGAATAAACAGTTTAATCCCCTCTTTAGCCCTCTGCTTTGGAAGTATTGTTTTTTTATTATTATGCACAGAAATATTATTGAGGATAATAGGATTTTCTTATACATTGTATTTAGGAAAAGTTGAATTCGGCTGGCCAACACCTGTTGTAATAAACAAAAAATATGTATTTGATAAGGATTTTTTTTGGGTTCCCAAAAATTATTATCTGAATATAAAAGCAGCTAAATATAATAATCCTTCTATCGTTTTCATGGGGGATTCTTGTACTGAACTTGGAGCGTACCACAAATATTTAGCTGACCTAATGTACGAAAGAACTTCAATTAAAGAGGTTCTATATCTTAATTGTGGAATAACAGGTTGGTCTTCATATCAAGGATTACAACAGCTAAAGAAAAATATTTTGGATTTAAAACCTAAAATTGTAACAATATATTATGGATGGAATGATCACTGGATTGGTTTTGGGTTGAGTGATAAAAACGTGGCATTGCTAAACGCATCATTTATAAGCAAATTCCAAAAATTTCGTTGCATACAACTTATGATAAAAACATGGGTTTTGGTTTGGCGAAAAATTCATAAGATAGAAAAAATACCCCAAAGGGTTTCACCTGGAGATTATCGAAAGAACCTAAGGGAAATGGTAATTTTAACTAAAGCCCAAGGTATAATACCCATTTTATTAACCGCTCCCAGTTCCCTTGAAAAGGGAAAAGAGCCCAAGCATTTAACACAAAGATGGATAAAAAGTTTAACAGAATTGATTCCGTTGCACCGGAAGTATAATTCTATTGTAAGAGATGTGGCTGTAAGCGAAGAAGCTATTCTATGTGATCTTGATAAGGGATTCAATGCTCTATCAAAAGAGGAGTTGAGAGATAAATATTTTATTATTGACGGCATACATCTAACTAAAGAGGGGAATAAAAAAATAGCCGAATTCCTATATGATTGTTTTGAAAAAAATGCACTATTAAAGTATATTGGGACACCAAAATAAAATTTAACTCATTGGCGAAAGTTCCAGTAATCGTTTCTACATATGCATATACGCCTTCCCAATGGATGTAGTATTATAGGACTCCCATAGAGTATATAAAAATCAGCTAAATATAAAATGAGAGAGTTTTAGTCTTAAAAAATAAGATGTAGACTATCCTTTATTATTGATATAAGGAATTTCTATTTATGTCCAAAAAAGACTTATTAATTCCGTTACTATTGCTTGACCTAGCCCCCAAAAGTTGATCCAGTTTTTCTGTAGTATATAATGACAACAGAAAGGGGATCAAAATGGGAAAAAGATACAAGCCAGAAAAAATCATCATGAAATTACGGGAAGTCGCAATGCATCAAGGCAAGGGGCTGGATATTGTTGCGTCATGCCGACAGACAGGAATAACGGACGCGACGTATTACCGCTGGCGCAAAGAATATGGTGGGATGAAAATGGACCAAGCCAAAAGGCATAAAGAATGAGAACGGGAAAATGCGCGTTTAAAGAAATTGGTGGCAGATTTAAGTTTAGATAACGCGATGCTCAAGGATATCAACAAGGGAAACTTCTGAGCCCGGATAAAATACGACCATAAAATAATGACTCATTGAGTGGATTTTGCAGTATTGCAGTCCCGAGCTAATCCCAGGAGAAAATAAATGAAGATCTTGATTACCGGTGGTGCGGGTTTCTTGGGCATAAATCTGATTAGATATCTGCTCGACAAAGAAGTGAAGAATATTCGAAGTTTAGATATGGCCGACTTTGATTTTCCTGAAAAGAATAATATCGAGGCTATCAAAGGCGATATCAGGAATAAAGAAGACGTCAACAAGGCCATGAGAGATGTGGGCATCGTTGTGCATGCGGCGGCCGCGCTCCCGCTCTACAAAAGAAAAGACATATATTCTACTGATGTTGATGGGACAAAGAATCTTCTAGAAGTGGCCTATAAAAATAAGGTTGACCGATTTATATACGTTTCTTCCACTGCCGTCTATGGTATTCCCGATCATCACCCATTATATGAAAACGATAAATTGGACGGGGTGGGCGATTATGGGCGAGCGAAAATCATGGCAGAAGAGGTATGTCGTGCATATCGACAAAAGGGCTTAACTATCCCCATCATCAGACCTAAATCCTTTATCGGCCCTGAAAGACTGGGTGTGTTTGCCTTGTTATACGAATGGGCCAAAGACGGAAAAAATTTTCCTATGATTGGAAGCGGCGACAATCGATATCAGCTACTCGATGTCCAAGACCTGTGCACGGCCATCTACCTATGCGTAACGAAAGAAAGGGAATTGGTCAATGATACCTTTAACATCGGGGCCAAGGAATACGGCACCACAAAGGAAGATTATCAGGCGGTGCTTGATGAGGCCGGATTCGGGAAAAAAATCATACCCGTTCCCGTTTGGCCGACAATCATGATCCTGCGCTCATTGGAATTCTTGCATCTCTCCCCTCTTTATCAATGGATCTATGCAACAGTATATAAAGACTCTTTTGTTTCCATTGAAAAGGCCGAGAGAATTCTTGATTTCTCACCGCGATTTTCGAACCAACAGGCATTGATCAAAAACTACAATTGGTATCTAAAAAACTATCGTGCCTTTGAAGGCAAAAGCGGTGTTTCGCATCGTGTTCCATGGAGCCAGGGGATATTAAAATTCCTAAAAATATTTTTTTAAACTGAGAGGAAAATAAAATCGGTGACGCATGCTTGATCAACCTCTTTTGCTTTCACTAAGGACCAGACAATGGATCAAAAATTGCTTCATATTTTTCCCGTTGGTTTTTGGTAAGAAACTATTCACATTCCCGGCCAATATAAACACACTCATCACTTTCTTTGTTTTTTCCCTAACAGCGAGCGCCGTATATCTCCTTAACGATATTACCGATATCGAAAAAGATAAAATCCACCCGATCAAACGACAACGACCTATTGCCGCGGGCAAAATCAGCATCAGGCAGGCTGCCATGACAGCATCGATATTACTTGCATTATCTATTACAGGAGCCTTTCTTTTAAATATTTATTTGGGATATACGATCTTTTTTTATTTAGTCTTTAATTTATTTTATATGAAAATTCTCAAAAAAATTATAATGGTGGACGTATTTTGTATAAGCGGATTTTTCATGCTACGTATTTTATCTGGCAGCATTGTGGCCGGCGTAGTTTTGTCGCATTGGATTATAATTATCACAATGCTCCTCGCACTATTTCTCGGATTCAATAAAAGGCGCCAGGAACTAATACTCCTTGAACAAAAAGCGCCTCATCATCGGCAGGTATATACCCTATATAATATATACTTCATTGACCATATGATAACCATCATTACAGCATCCATAATGATAGCTTATCTGCTTTATACAGTGGATGCGAGAACCACAAGCGAATTCGGGACCAAAAATCTATTTTTCAGCATTCCTTTTGTATATTATGGTTTATTCCGCTATCTTCATTTGGCCCATAAAGGGACAGGCGATGGTGATCCAACCCGCATCTTATTATCGGACAAAATGATGCAGATAACCATAATACTATGGCTCCTTGTTTGTACCGCATTTATTTATTAGTCGTTCTAATTGGGATAGTTTATGATAGCTGGTTCAAGTCTTACGGTGGCATGCCATCATAATGGATAAAGGGTATGCAATGGCATATTTTAAATAATGTAGTCTGCGGGATAATACTGTTTCATCCTATGCAATAAATCCTTCAGAGGTGGATGAGGTGGATAATTTAGTTGAAAACCTTAAAATTTTTTCAACGCAACAGTCACCTCGCCGATAATTTTTTGTATTTGGATTACAAAAAAGATATGACGCCCACCCTAAATCCTGAACGGTTATTCACTTTGGGCGGTATCCCTGCCCTGTTAAAAAAAACATAAATAATCCACAAAAGATACCCAAGGCCATTACGATATTATCAATAAAAGTCACTAAAAGAGAAAAAAAGCCGAAGATTAATCCCTTTTCTCTCACCAGGTAAGTAAAAAAAGAAAAATTAAGCAGAAACCAAACCAAGGTGAGGCCGCCAGTGAATAGAATAAAATTATTCCCCAAAAATAACCCCATTAATATCGCAGAAGCCATCATGATACTGATGAGTTGCCGCCTTGAGGCATGCGCGTATCCGGTCTTGTTCCAGCCCAGCTGCCTGTATCCCTGATATTTCAGAAAAATATACGCCCAGTCATAAGGGATCACGAAATCATTCTTGATAAACGAGAACAGATTATATTTTTTCAAATGAACGACTTCTAGATCATTCAAGAAAGCGATCCGCTTGCCGCTGGAAGTCAGTTTCTGGCCTAATGCCGTGTCATCAGCGATCTTAATATCGGGATCATATATTTCTGCGACCGGACGCCTTAGCGCATAGATGGAACCATATAAAAAATTAATTCTCTTTGGTAATTTTTTAAAGATGTAATGCATATAAAAATTTTTGTATTGGCTGAAAAAATCCTCATTGGGATGCTCATGGGCAAGCAAGCCGGTCACGGCATCGATCTGTGGGTGCCGTGAAAAATAAGAAATAATCTTTCCGAGCGTATCTGGTTTGATCAATACATCGGAATCTACATTAACGATTATCTCCCCTGTTGCAGCTTTCAATCCGGAATTCCGCATATGTCGTCTATTGGGCTCCTCTTGGAGATTTATAACCTTATCCGCATATAGAGAGGCTATCGCAGGGGTATCATCCTGACTCCCGTTATCGACGACAATAAGCTCGTAATCCTGCCAGGTCGAACGCCTGAGCGCCTTCAGACATTGTTCGATGGTCTGTTTATTATTATACGTGGGGATAATGACAGATATACACGGCATACTTTATTACATTGGGGACAGAGCCCTATTTCTAAGAAATAGGGCTCTGTCCCCAATGACTCCTATTTACTTATTCATCCAAACCGAAACCCTTCCCCGGCTTATTGTTTCCATAAATACCAACCAATCCTCTTTATTTAAAATATCATAGAGTATAGGGTTCCTGTAAAACAACCAAATCTTTCTTGGATTCTCATCAAGGCTTTTTTTGATATTTCTGATAACTTCTTCCATCGTTTTTAAACCGAATGGATTGAACAGATAAAATACCGTAACTTCCTTAAAATCAAAATGTAACGCATCCTGGTTGATAATTTTTATGGGGGTATTACGAAACCTCATACGAGCGGCATTATTTTGGGCAATATCTGCCAGTTCTTTTTTTAATTCAATACCCATGCATCTCTTGAGCCCTTTGGTGGCCATCAAGCATACGGCCCGTCCCTTGCCGCAGCCTATATCGGCAAAAACATCCTGGGAAGTAGGTTTTACGTATTGTGCTATCCGCTTTATTGTTCTATAGCTGGTAGGTTGGTAGAAGTTACCGTCTTTATTGACACCCGTTTTGTAATAGCCCGGTTCGTGTTTAAGGGAATAAAATTCTATCGTCTCAATGCCGAGGAGGTCATCGTAAAAATGCCCTTCCAGGGCCAGAAAAATCCTATGCATAAAAAGCGAAGTGCCCCTAAATATTCCTTGGCAATATTTAGTGAATATACATAAAAGATGATACACCAACAATCTTTCTATCTGCATATTTGACCGTATCTTCTATTTCTCAGCCCAAAATTATTTCTTAAAAATATCCTTAAATATATTTAGGGCATTATATCACAAAATAATTACAGACCATGAATCTAAATTATTGACGGCGTCAACATGTCGCCCAGCTAAAGGATAATATTCCCAAATTTCATAAGAAGACCTGTCCATGCTTCAAACATTGGCTAATAATAAACTATTGAAAACTTATTAATGGTTCCAAGGCGCTGAATCTATGCAACGCAACAGTTCCAGATACAAGCAGATTTCACAATTAACCTTCATTATCCTTCTCTTTCTTGTCCTGCGCGTCCCCCTGCTTGATAAAGCCTTGTGGCATGACGAGATCTATGGCACCTATCAACACCTAAACCGCTTTCCAATCTTTGATCTACCATTTGAATTCGACCATTTTCATAAGGACTTTAATCGGGAAACGGATTATCGGCGAATTATTACAATACATTCAATAATGAATCCCTATGGATTGATAAGTCATTTACGATTCTAAGCAAATCAGGGCATGAACTTCAGGCAGGACCATTTCGGCATCTTAGAAAAATTTTCAATTATCCAGCGCCGCGTTTTGGCCTATATGACGTAAAATTTTGAATGTGTCAGGAATGGGTCACTTCTGAACGGATAAAATTCGGGTTATAAATGGCTAAATTATAAATATATAAGGCCTTATGATATTAGCCAATATGGCATATTGGCAGGACTTATAAAGAATTTCGTTTCCTGCTATTATAGCGTTCTTCATGGTATTGGAACGCATCATGTTAGCTGGATGTTAGCCAAAGCGAACTGGCGTAACAATATAAATATAGCGCAAATTTTTATCTCCCGCATTTTGGATGTCATGAATAGTTTCGGCTGGGATATAAATTAAACTTTCGGCCTCGGCAGTAAATAAAAGATTTTTCTCGCAATAAACCGCCGCCTTCCCTTCCAAAATAATAATGGCTTCTTCCCGGGCATCGGTTTTATGCTCACCTACCGATTCACCTGGCTTAAGAATCACGTAACCGGATTTCATTCCTGCCGTAGAAGGAACTCCGGCCAGCAAACGGGTAAACTTTTCATTACCGCTTATGCTCACTAATTGGGGTTTCATGCCTGCCATATTCACATCCTATTGATCATGGACGCAATATATCCTGCGCCAAATCCATTGTTGATATTCACGACGGCAACATTAGAAGCACAACTATTGAGCATTGTCAATAAAGGAGCAATCCCTTTAAAATTAGCCCCATACCCTATCGATGTCGGTACCGAAATAATGGGACATGATGCCAGGCCGCCGATGACCGAGGGAAGCGCGCCATCCATTCCGGCAACAACAACGATACAACGGCTCTGTGCGATTTGCTTAAAACAATCGAGAACCCGGTGAATACCTGCAACACCGGCATCATAAACCCTTGCGACACGACTCCCAGAAATTTCAGCGGTAATGGCAGCTTCCTCGGCAACGGGAATGTCAGAAGTCCCGGCGCAGACAACGGCCACCAATCCTTTTCGCTTAGGCTTCTTTTCTTCCAATGTGATCGTCTTGGCTAAAGGATGATACATCACATCAGAATTTAACTTTTTAATACGATTAAAAATTTTTTTATCCGCACAGGTCAAAAGAATTCGCTTATTTTTTTTTGCAAGAGATTGGAATATTCCCGTGATCTGCTCTAAAGTCTTACCTTGGCAAAAAATGACCTCTGGAAAATCAGCGCGTATCGTTCGATGATGATCGACCTTAGCAAAACCAATATCTTCGTAAGGAAGATGCCGTAATCTCTCAAAGGCATCATTAACAGTGATGCGTCCTGACTTGACCTGCGCGAGCAATTTAATTATTTCTTTTTTTTCCACCTGAGAGTCTCGTTCATCGATCCAGTGCGATAGCCTTCTAGATCTATAGTCACATAAGTATATCCCAGCAATTTAATTTGCCTAGTGATTTCTTTAGAGTATTTCATGATCTTGGGGATATCTCTGCTATCCACTTCAATCCGACATAAATCACCGTGATGACGTACCCGGACCTGGACCAACCCCTTATCTCGCAAAATTTCCTCTGTTTGATCAACCATTTTAAGTTTTTTTATTGTCAATTTTTCCCCGTAAGGAAATCGTGACCCAAGGCAGGCCATGGCTGGCTTTTTCCATGTTTCCAAACCCATCTTTTTTGAAAGCAGCCGGATATCACGCTTAGTTAAACCCGCTTCCTGCAACGGACTCCTGACTTTTAACTCTTTAAGGGCCCTAGCTCCCGGCCGATAGTCGGCGAGGTCATCTTTATTGGATCCGTCAACAACGGCAGCAAATCCCCCCTGTCGGGCTAAATAAAGAAGCTTTAGAAAAACTTTCTTCTTACAATGATAACAACGATCTTGGGGATTATATCGCAATGCCGGCACCAACCGCTGGATAACAAATTGATGTTGGGCGTTTATCTTCTTGGCAAGCCGGGCAGCGCTATCCTGCTCCGTTTTGGGGATGAACGCCGAAACTAACGTTACAGCCAAAACCTTATTGTTCAATGTTTCGCTGGCCACCTTTAATAAAAAGGTGCTGTCAACCCCGCCGGAGAATGCAACGACAACGGAATCAAGTTCTCTCAGAATACGATGAAGCTTCTTTAATTTATCATTCAATCTCATATTATTCATTTTCTCAATGCTAAATTTTAACATTAAACAGTATTAGGTCAAATGAAAAAGAAAGCCCTTAAACAAAAATGTTTAAGGGCTTCAAAAATAAATTGATATCGTCTTCTCGTAAAAAAATATTTAAAAATCGATCTGGCTTCTAACCCCGCCGACTACGATCGTCTTATCTCCATTTGTCGCATCTCCTCCGTACGGATCCCAGATAACCTGAATATCCGGACTAATGGAAAGATGTTCGTTAACTTTGTAATTATAGTATGCTTCCAGATGATATTCCATATCAGCTTTTAAGGCACTATTGGATTTTTTATAATCATCAGATGGCATAACCCCGCCAAAAGCTAATCCGAAAATGTCATCATCCCTGTTCCAAGCGGAGCCGGCGAGTTGCATACCAACGCTGTAAGACTGCTCCAATGAGATATCCTCACCGTTTAGGAAAACTTCGGGATTTTGCCATCCGTAACGTGCGAATACCCCAAGCCCGTCTGCAACTTCCTGATCAAAGCTTAAGCCAAAACCATATTCCCCTTCTTTGGTTTGGGTCGCATCATCCCATTTTGTATGCTCACGATCACTTCCCCATCCGTAAAAACGGTAATTCCCCGGGCGGTCAAACAGATTTGGCTTAATGTTAATCTGCCCGGCATAGAAAGTATCCTCAAACATATCCTCCCAGTCGCCGTCTCCATCCATGACAAGTGATTCAATATCGATCAATTCATTGGGGGAAACAGCTAATCGCAATCCTGCTCCATTATCAGCAAATGCCACAACAGGATTATTGCGAAAAATCCGTCCAAGGAACTGAGATGCCTCATCATTGGCATAATCATTGTTGTCAATGAGGTATGTTGGGTCCAGTTTACCAAATCTTAAAGTGACAGGCCCCATGTAGTGCTCGTACCATGCTTCAACAACCCCCAGATTTGAATCGCCGTCTGTTGCGTCAAAATTGACATTGCTCAAGACCTTCACCTCATCTTCAACGCCAGCCCCTTCACCTGCTTCAAACAGAAGCAACACCTTGCCATAATCATCAAACTCCCTTGATAATTCAAGGTCAACGGAGTAGGACGCATCGCCAACATCTTCACTGTTTTGGGAGAGATCATCACCATTGGCGTTATCCGTAAATTGATAAACGACCGTCGCTCCAGCTCCAATGTCAATTCCTTCAATTAAAGGAATTTCTTTGACCCCTTTTGGTTCTTTGATCCTGTTATCCAACCCTTCTATGCGCTCTTCAACATCAATCATTTTCTCTTTATGCTTCACTTCTGCCTCCTCGTAAACCGCCAACCGCCCTTCCAATTCCCTTATCCTGCTTTCCATTTGTTCCATGCGCGTCAACACGTCCTCCATGGCAGGCTCAGCAAAAACATTTTTGCAGTTAAACATAACTGCCATAGAAAGGCATAGGACTAAAACTAACCCTTTCTTGCAACTACTTAACATATCTCCCCCTCTCTTTGTTAGTAACTATTTATTGGTTTGTTAATATCCCGTCCTTTAACAAATAAATATCGACATTGAGGTCTTTAAGAAATTGCCTATCATGAGACGCAATAAGCAATGAATAGTTTGTGCCCTGTAAATATTCTGTAATCCTTTTGATCACATTATCATCAATACTCGCCGTCGGTTCATCCAAGATAAGGACTTCAGGCTGCATCGCAAGCACGCCGGCTAACGAGACAAGGCGTTTCTGTCCCCATGAAAGTTTAGTTGTTATCCGTTTTTGCAAAGACTGGACACCTAATTCTTGAGTCATGTCCGCAACGGTTTTCTGAACATCTTCTAGACGGATCCCTAGGTTTAAAGGTCCGAAGGCTATATCTTCCTCAACTGTCGGACAGAACACCTGATCATCAGGATCCTGAAATAGGTACCCCATTTTCTTTCGCGCCTCAATAAAATCCTTTTCCACATGACATATCTGCCCAAAAAGAGAAAGCGTGCCTTTTTGAGGAAACACCAATCCCATCATGAGTGAAAAAAGGGTTGTCTTGCCGCTTCCGTTTGCGCCGATGATTCCTACACGTTGTCCCTTTTTAAGAGAAAAATTAAGACCTTTGAAGACTTCGATCTCTCCGGGATACGCATAATTTATATCTTCTAATTTTATGAGTTCCATAAAATAAACCTGCTAGCGATAACAACCGTCATGACTGTGGCAAAAATAATGTCCTCTTTATGAAGATGAAAATGCCGCAGCATCGGGAAATCACCGCGAAACCCCCTTAAGGTTAACGCTTGATATATCCTTTGCGACCTTTCATAGCTGTTCACAAACAGCATGCCCACCATATACGCATACGTTTTAAGAGTGTTCATGTTTGTCCCGGGATAAAATGACCTTGCCTTGACTGTGTTCCTTAACCGGTCATACTCCGCATGCAAGACACTTATATACCGATAAAGAAAAACAAAGAGGTAAACGAGCTTCCGGGGAAACCTCAAATGAAATAAAGCATGCGCCAAGCTAAAAACATCTGTTGATCCTATAATCGCAATTGTATATAAAAGAATTGCGTTCGCCTTCAACGTAATGACGAGGGTATATAATGCGCCTTCGACGCTAAAGGACAAATCTTTAAAGGTGAAAACAGCCTGCCCCGGAATGCTAAAGGGAAGTGTCAACCAAAGCAAAACGATAAATACATTCAAGGCAGCTAGACGACTAGATATCGCTTTTAAATTAATGCGGGCAATAAAAATAAAAAGTATCGCCAGGATCAAATAACACGTTGCCGCCCAAATATCTTGAAGAAGGGCGACAACAAAGATCAAAGGGATAAAGGCTAAGATTTTTATCCTTGGATCCAGTGAATGGAAAACAGAATTACCTTGCGAAAAAATATCAAAGTGCATGTTTTCTTTTAATAAAATAAATTACCGAAAAAATCCCAATAATGAAACCAATACCACTGATAATGGAGATTACATTGGGTTCTGATTGTTGTTTTTCGAGTTCCATAATTCTCATATCAAGCGGCCTTATTTTTTGTTTTATCAAACGCTCCCGTTCCTCTCCTTGAATTTTTTCATTTTTATGCGACACCTCACTGCTGTCGCCAGACACAGGGCTTTCCTGGTCAACAATAAATTCACATCGATGCCCCTGTCCGGCTTTCATGACCACTTTGACCGCATCGGGTTTATCTAATCGGACTTTAAATTTACCTTCGGGATCCGTTTGTGTCTCGGCAACCAGAGTATTGTCCTTCAATGAATAGATTCCGATGCCGGCATTTTGAGCGGGTCGTCCTCCACTATAATATCCTTCACCGATCAAGAATTCGTCCTCAAAGTAACAAAATAAATTCACTTTATGCGCGAAGGCATAATTAGAAAAACCCACGAAAAAAATGATCAAAGCTAAAGGTAAAAACATGCGTTTTATATGCATAGCATTTCCGGTTTGACTTTTTTAATAAATTGCAACACGAAGCCTGTGATGATCCCGTCAATAATCATGACCGGGATATGGGCAATTAAAATAACCTTGGCTGATGATTCAAAATGTTCCCCGCTTAAAATAAGCGAAAAACTTAAGAGCACCGCACTGAGCGCAACAGAAATAAATCCTGTCACAAATCCTAAGATGACTAAAGGGACTTTATTCCCCTTAATGAGCCTTGAAAACAAAAGAAAACACATCCATGCTGGCATGGCCATATTAAAGGTATTCACTCCCAGGGTCGTCAACCCACCAAATTGAAACAAAATCGCTTGTAACAATAAAGCGGCAAATATGGCGCAGAAACCTACAGACCCCAGCATGAGACCTAATAATCCATTGAGTATTAAGTGGACATTGCTGGGGCCTAAAGGCACATGAAGCAGGGAAGCGACAAAGAAGGCGGAAGACAAGACAGCAGTCTTGACGATATCTTTATCTTTTAACTGCTTTAATCCTATTGTGACACCTGTCGCACTAAATACATACCCTGCGGTGATCACTGGCAATGATAATATTCCCTCTGATATATGCATAGTTTACTTCATATCATAGGCTTGGAGCCATAATACAGCACCAATCTCGACAGATTTGTCCTCATCACCTAACTTTATGGTTTTATCATCCTCGTTCAAAGCGGCAAAACCCCACCAGCCCGCTTTAGGGATAGCGTAAGTAAATACGCCATTTTCATCCGCTTTGACGACCTGCGTGACAAACGATCCTTTAGGAGCGCTGTAACGTCCCTTTTCATTGTAATGCTCAATTTCAACTTCACTAAACGGAACTGGCTTGCCTTTCACTTTCACAATGCCTTGAAAGACATTCCCCGCATAAATACCAAACGGACGTGTCAGGGGCACGATTTCTGTTTTAAGGCCGATTTCTTCGTCCCAACCTTCTTCTTTGCCGTAAGCATCAACAATAACCTTGGTGTAATGAATAATATAACAATCTTCTGCCGGTTCCCAATAGGGAGCCGGTTCAACATAAAACTGGTAATCTCCCGGACGCTTGATTTTATAATCCGCCTGCCAGGCCTTAACCGCCTCAGTGTCAGAGTGCATCTTTAGCTCATACGGCTTAAGGTTCTCTAAAAGATCTTCTTTTTCACCATCCACCATGACGCCAAACTGAGCCGGCTTATCCATATTCATTGATTGACCTTCAAACGGATGCGCAAACATAACCTTGATATTCAAATCCGATTCGCTTGTGTTTTCAACAATATCTTCTGATGGGATGACCATCCCGAAGTGCGCTTGAGCAAAAGATTGAATCATCAACGACATGGACAAAATCAAGACGAATAAGAATCCTTCCTTTACTTTTGCTGCCATGACCGCTCTCCTTTCCTTATTTAATAATACGTTTATTATTTTCGTGTTACCTATACTTAAAAAAATTTATCCTAAAGTGCTCATCACTAGCTCACCTTGCTTCATGCCTTTTAATCCAATGAGGCGGTCAGCTAGTTCTTGCAAGGCCTGGGCCTTTCCTTTTAAGGTTATTGTTTCAAGACAATTATCGTGATCAAGATGGACATGCTGGGAGGATAATACCAAATTTTGGTATTTATGCTGTATATCTACGGCTTTATTTAGAAGGTCCCTCTTATGATGATCATAAACAAGGACAACACACCCACTGACAATGCGGTTTGTATCCCATTGTTCCTTTGTAAGATTACGCCGGATAAGATACCGAATTGCCTGGGAGCGATTAGGCAGTTTATGCCTTCGAACCAAATCATCCAGTTCATCCAACAGATTATCTTCTAATGATACACCAAACCGTTTCATTCCAATGTGTTACCTTTCTGCATAAATTAACACAATTATTTTTCTTGTCAAGCAAATAAAATGTCCTATTGAACTATGAGGCAGACATGGTTCAAGCTATCCCCCTATCCGTACCCTATTCTAAAAAAAATAACGCCCCATCTCCATCAAAAGGAAATAGGGCGCTATGCTCTATTTACATTTTACTTCACCGCGGCTTTTAAGGCCTCGCAAACATACTCGATCTGCTCTTGGCTCATGTGCGGGAACATGGGCAGCGAGATGATCTCATCCGCCACCTGCTCGGCAACGGGAAAATCGCCTTTCTTGCCGCCGAGGTCTTGATACGCATCCTGCAGATGAATGGGAATGGGATAATGGATAAGGACACCAATGCCTTTTTCTTTTAACGCCTCCATCACCTTGTCGCGGTTCTTGACGCGAACAACATAAAGATGGAAGACATGCGTGCGCTGAGCGCCGATTGCCGGGGTGATGACTCCTTCGACATCCTTTAAACACTGCTCATAGTGGGCCGCCACATCCTGGCGCATCTTGCTCCATCTGTCCAGATTCTTTAACTTAACCGATAAGACAGCGCCCTGAACCGTATCCAGGCGGGAATTGTAGCCCTTGACCTTATGCTCATAGCGTCCGACGCGGCCATAGTCGCGCAGGGCCTGGGCCGCCTCAAAAACCGCCTTGTCATTGGTGACCAGCATCCCGGCATCGCCAAAGGCGCCCAAATTCTTGGTCGGATAAAAACTAAAGCAGCCGATATCGCCCAGGGAACCAGCCTTCTTCCCTTTATATAAAGCACCATGCGCCTGGCAGGCGTCTTCGATCACCTTAATGCCATGCTTTTGGGCGATCGCGTTGATCTCATCCATATTCGCCGGCTGGCCATAAATGTGGACTGGAATGACCGCCTTGGTCTTCGGCGTAATGGCCTTTTCAAGGGCCTTGGGGTCAATATTGTATGTCGTTTCCTCTGAATCCACAAAAACCGGAGTCGCACCGGTGTAGGAAATACATAAGGCCGTCGCCACGAACGTGTGGGTCGGCAGGATAACCTCATCGCCTTCATCAATACCTAGCGCGGAGCAGGAAATGTATAAGGCGTCCGTTCCGGAATTGACGCCAACGGCATATTCACAGCCGCAGTATTGGGCAAATTCAGCCTCAAACTGTTTGGCCTCGGGGCCTAAAATATATCCCCCGTGACCAAAGACAGTGGCAACGCCCTTAAGCACGTCATCTTTGATTTCGTTATATTGTTCTTTCAGATCGACAAAAGGAACATTCATTGGATTCCACCTTTCTGTAAGGAACGTGATGCTACCATTTCCTGGACTTTAGTAAAAAATTCTTCAACACTTACACCATGAACGCATTGGATATGTTCGCAGTCAGCCCGTCTAAAACTGCGATAACACGGGCGGCAGCAAATATCTTTAGTGACCACATAATGGCCGCCCTTGGGATACGGGCCGTAAACATGTTCATCCACCGGCCCGATCAAGGACACTGTTTTGGCCCCAGCGGCCACCGCCATATGCAACGGGCCCCCGTCATTAAGGACCGCAAAAGTTGACCTTGATAAAAGAGCTAAATATGTTCCCAGCGCCGTCTTCCCTATTAAATTAACCGGCCGGTGCTTCATGGCAGATATAACCTGCTCTGCGAGAGCCTTCTCACTAAGATCACCCATTAGTATAATCTTTAGACCATACTTTTCAATAATTTTATCGGCTAAGCGAGCATAATTTTGCGCCGGCCACCTGCGGTAGCGCGCATCCGCCCCCCAACTGGCCCCGCCGCCGGGGATCAAGGCAACGAAAGGTTCATCCGGACGGGTCCCGTGGCGTTGCAGCAGCTCCTCAGCAAGACGCCTGTCGTCTTCCGTGATAAAAACCTCCATCTGGTGCGTATTGATCCTCAGGCCTTGAAGCCTAAGCAGGTCCAAGTAATGCTCAATAACCGGCTTGCCGTTGTAGCCGGAGATAGTCACCTTTTTTGTGAGAAACGGACTGCGGTTTTTATAATTAAAGCCCACTCGCTGTTTTATACCCAAGAGCCATAAAAAAAAACTGCTGTATTTATTCAAGGAAAGGTCGAATACCATATCGTAGTGTTGTTGCTTGATCCGTGCCAAGAACCGCTTAAATTCCTTTAATGCCTTGAGGCGCGACTCCCTGGAAAGCGTCCGAAAATCATCCTTTTCATAAACATGCAGCTTGTTTAGATGCGGATTGGTTTCAAGCACCTTAAGGGCGCGCTTATTGCACACGTAGCCGATAAAGGCATCGGGAAAATTTTCATGCAAATTGCGGATCATCGGTGTGGTAAAAAGCACGTCCCCGATGCCGAAGATATTGATGATTAAAATTCGTTGCGCCATAATAAATTCAAAGCTTCAAGCTCCAGGCCATCGGTTCAATCAAAAGCCTGCAGCATGCAGCCTGTGGCTTGGGGCCTGTAGCCTGAAGCTCTTATAAATATTCCTTGCCTTTTTTCTTCAATCTCTCGACAATAGTCTTAACGTCCTGCGACTTGTCCTTGGGGCAAACCAAAAGAGCATCATCTGTATCCACGATGATCATATCCTGCAAGCCCACAGCGGCAATAAGACGCTTATCCCCCTGAATAAAGGTATTCTTAGAATCAATATTTATAATATTGCCTTTAAAGATATTGCCTTTCTTATCGGCTGAAAGTACCTCACTTAAGGCCTCCCAACTGCCTAAATCCGACCAGCCAAGGTCCCTAGCCGGAATAACCGCAACGTTTCTGGCCTTTTCCAAGATCCCGTAATCAACCGAAATATTGGGCAGGTCTTCCCAAAATCGGCTGACATTCTTGCCCCTGAATCTCATCAACAAATGAAATACCTTAGGCAGATATTTACGGAAGGCATCGAGAATGTCTTCGCAGCGCCAGACAAACATGCCGCTATTCCAGAAATAATTGTGCGCCGTGACAAACCGCTTGGCCCTCCTTGCGTCAGGTTTCTCAATAAAACGATCGACCTTCCAAACATCCTTGACCTTGGTGGCCTTTATATAACCAAAGCCTGTTTCCGGCCGCGTGGGCACAATGCCAAAAGTAACTAAGAAACGCGATCGGGCAAGGCTGACGGCCTTGTTAAGGAGATGTAGGAACTGAAGCGGACGGGCGATCAAATGGTCGGAAGGCAACACAGCCATGACGGCATCCTTATTGTGTTGATAGATCCTGATCGCCGCCCAGCAAATGGCCGGGGCTGTATTCTTGCCTTCAGGTTCCAATAAGATATTCCTACCCGGGATCGTCAAGGATCTCGTTTGTTGTAGGATAATCTTTTTATATTGTTGATTCGTGACGATATAAACATGGTCTGGGGCGACACAGGCCCTGATGCGTTTTAGGGTCATCTGGAACAGGGATTCCTGGCCCAAAATGGGCAAGAACTGTTTAGGCAAATTGCGGCGGCTTCTGGGCCAAAACCGCGTGCCACTGCCGCCGGCAAGGATAACCGCATAAAGGTTCTTATCTTGTTTCATAACCCCCTCTTTTCACACTATAAAATTTTTTCTTTAACCCTGCGCCAGGTCTTATATCGCCATTTAAGATGCAGCGCCGGATGCCACCAATAACGACGCTGGATATGATCGAGATCCTCACGGCTTAATTCATGAACTCTTATTCTATCATTCATCACCTTAGGATGCGAACCAAAATATACGGGGAAACGGTTCAAATCACCAAAGCTGAAATCAGGGGACGCCCCTTCTTGAGAGTCAACAAACCCGATCTTTTTGGCATTCGCGCGCCTTTGGGCCATAACAGCAGCCGATTGGACCCATCCGTAATGATACACAAAATATGGTGTGGTCAGCCGCTTTATAGCTTGGCCGTCAATGCGCCTAAACCCGTAAGCATCCCCGCAGGATTCAAGTTTGGCGTTATTGCGGATAATCCGGTCCTGTTTTTGATACCAGCCGGCGTCAATACGGTAGCGGTGATAACTGCCGTAAAAATGAAGCCATTTAAGTCGAATGGCATCCACATCATATCTTCGGAGGTTGTGTTCCATAACCTCAAGCAGGCCTTCCAAATCCGCCTCATGAATGACTTCATCGGTCTGCAAATAAAAGGCCCAATCCCCGCTACACTCTTTTAAGGCCAAATTGGTCTGATGGGAAAGCACCTCTTTCCCCTGAGAAAAATCCCATGTATTCTGAATTATCTTGATTTTCGGGCTTTTTATCGAATGAATAAACTCTAAGGTGTTATCATCGGAATCCCCTACATTGACCACAAACTCATCACAGATGGGTAAAATCGAACGGATAGATTCAGTAGCCGGGTACTGAAAGTGGCTAGCATTCCTAACTATAGTAAATCCAGATACTTGCATTATTTTCGCATTAAGTCTTAAAGTCTCCTTAGCCATTCAATAGGAGGATGTCCCTAAGATTCGCTAAGAGTTGGCTACCGCTTGATACACTTCCAGGGTTTCCTCAGCGGTATTGCGGAATGAAAACATTTTTGAACGCTCCAAGGCCCTTTCCTTGAGCCTCGTTTTAAAAGGCCCTTCCTCAAGGACCGAGCGAAGGCCCATAACAATACTTTCGGGAATGGATGGATCAACCGTGAAAGCCCCCTCCCCCGCGATCTCAGGGCAGGAAGAAATATTGGAGGTGACGACCGCCGTAGCGCAGCTCATCGCCTCCAAAATAGGAAAGCCAAAACCCTCATAAAATGACGGGAATGCAAACAATTCAGCCGTATTGTAAAAACAACTTAATTCCGGATCAGATAAATACCCCACAAAGATACAATCCTTAGCGGCCGGTTGCTCCTGAAGCCACGCATCAAATTCCTCCATCATCCAACCCTTCAACCCGGCAATCACCAACTTACCGTCAAAATATTTTTTTTCCTTCAACACACCAAAGGCCTTGATAAGATTCTTTAAATTCTTTCTGGGCTCAATGGTCCCCACATTTAAAATAAACCGGCCATCAATACCCTTGCTTGCAACAAGGCGGCGGGCCTGGTTGAGCTCCTCGGTATTAAAGGGACGAAAGATCGCCTTATCCACGCCTTGATAGACAAGACGCACCTTTTCAGGGTCCACCCGGTAATACTTCCTCAGATCATTGATGGTGCTCTGGGAACAACAAATAATCTTCTGGGCCTTTTCGACGGCCTCATTGACCTGCATTTCAATGGTTGAGAGGGCGTCATCCGTATGCCCACGCGCAAATGTTTTGTGGATCAGATCATGGATCGTGACAACGACCTTACCGGAATAATCGTCAAAAAAACCGAGGCTGGGAGAATGGTAAACATCAACGTCCTCCAAAAAGGTACTGAGGCGGCGATTGGTGTTATTTATCTTATGAATAAAATTGGCTGTCGGTTCCAAGGGGATCGTGCGTTTAAGATCCCATAAATTTTTCTTTAAATACAACCAGTATTCGTTCGTTGTATCGATATGGCTCAAGGATTTAACAAGATTGTATGTATAGCGTCCGATACCCGTATATCTTTTCAGGGAAAACGAACGGCAATTGATAGCTACACGCATCTTAAGGACCTCCCTCTTGAGAGTTTTCCTCTCATTAGAAAAGCGTGTAAATAAACGGCGCGACGGCTGAGCTTTCGGCAAATATTACCAAAAGGCCGATCAAGCCCAGGATAATAACGATCGGGGCCAGCCAATATCGTTTACGCACTTTTAAGAAATCCCAAAACTCTTTGACGATACCCAGCTTGGACATGTATTCCTCCTTTTAATGACTCGCATGTTGATAGGGGTAAACATGCTGAGAATTAACTTAACATCCGGCCAAGGCGGATTATAAGCGAAACCTCCTTTAAGCAAAAATTAATAAACAACTAAAATTGATTTTTATATCTCTCTTTATCAGTTACGGCTTCCCTTTTGATCCAATACGATCCGCGCTCAGGCTCGATCTTCTGGTCCAATAAATCCTTTCGTACCAGGCGCAATGCCAAACCCACCGGGGCAAAAACCAGGAAAAAGATAATGCTCATCAGAACGCTCGAGACAATAAAATTGATGGCCGCGGCCACTTTCATCCACATTCCATAGGGAGCAGCTAATAATTCATGCCTTAAGCTTGTAACAATATAGAAAGCCAAGGCGATCCCCAAAAGGACCATGGGTATGATGCCGGTACCATAAACGACCTTAAGAACAGCCACGTTCAGCTGGACGATGGGGATCCACAGGTTGTATATAGGTTTATATGAAGATATCCTGGATATAATGATCAGCAGGGCCACAAACCCACCCAACAAAGCCACCATAAAGATCCCCAGGCTTAGGCTGTGTTTAAGCATCTGCAGACAAATAAGGAACGGGATGATAAGGGCTATCCCGTACCCAAAAACTTTCAGTTTATTTTCTTTATCACTCATCATCCTAATCCAACTGTCGGGATATTTGTTCCCGGCCGTATTGCTCTTTATTCGGCTGCTTTTCCTTGTCAAAAACATAATGGCCCATCACCAAATAATCCATATTCGTGCACATGAAGCATCGGTACGCGTCTTCGAGGCTACAGACGATCGGCTCCCCGCGAATATTAAAGGATGTATTGATAATGACCGGGCATCCGGTCAACTCATAAAAGCTTTTAATGATGTTGTAATACAGGGGATTGGTATCTGGCGAGACCGTCTGCAGGCGCGCCGAATAATCCACATGAGTGACGGCCGGGATCTGGGAACGCTTGACCTTTAACTTATCGATCCCCTGGGAACGATCCTCGCGGGTCGTGTGGTCGACCTGATCCTCATGGACGTCGGCGACCAAAAGCATGTAGGGGCTGGTCCTGTCGATCTGAAAATATCGGGATGCTTCCTCGGCCAGCACGCTCGGCGCAAAAGGCCTGAACGATTCGCGGAATTTTATTTTAAGGTTCATGATCGACTGCATATCTTGGGAGCGCGCATCGCCGATAATGCTGCGTCCCCCCAACGCCCTGGGCCCGAACTCCATCCGTCCCTGGAAAAGGCCTATCACCTTCTGCGCATCAATCAGCCGCGCAACATAAGCGGGCAAATCTTCGGCAGACACAGATTCATACGGAAGGCCCCGTTTGCGGGCAAAGCCTTCGATGTCCTGGTCGCTGAACTCAGGCCCCAAATAAGATCCGGACTGAAAATCGTTTTTATTATCAGCCTGCCGCTGATTATTCAAGTACTGATACCAGACAAACAAAGCGGCCCCCAAGGCCCCGCCGGCATCCCCGGCCGCCGGCTGGATCCAAATATCCTTAAAAGGGCTCTTTCTTAATATCTCGCCATTGCCCACACAATTAAGCGCCACACCACCGGCCAGACACAAATTCTCCTTGCCTGTGACATCATGGACATGCTGCGACATCCTAAGCATGATCTGTTCGGTCACGGCCTGGATCGAGGCGGCAATATCCATATAGACCTGGGTAATGGGAGTTTCCGGTTTTCGGGGAGGGACACCAAAAAGATCATGAAAGCGCGCATGGGTCATGGTCAACCCCGCGCAGTAATTAAAATATTTAAGGTTCAATTTAAATGAGCCGTCCGGCTTAATATCGATCAGTTCCTTTTTAATGAGATCCGCGTACTTAGGTTCCCCATAAGGCGCCAAGCCCATAAGCTTATACTCCCCTGAATTGACCCTAAAGCCCGTATAGTAGGTGAAGGCTGAATACAAAAGTCCCAAAGAATGGGGAAAGCGTATCTCGGCCATGAGATCGATCTGGTTGCCTTGGCCCATACCATAACTGGCCGTCGCCCATTCGCCGACACCGTCAATGGTCAAGATCGCCGCCTCTTGATAAGGAGATGGGAAGAAAGCCGAAGCCGCATGCGATTCATGATGTTCAGGAAAAAGGATCTGCCCATTATAATTGAGCTGTTCATGGATCAAATCCTTCATGAATATTTTCTGTTTGATCCACAACGGCATGGCCTTTAAAAAAGAACTAAGCCCTCGGGGGGCGTATTGCAAATAGGTAAAAAGGATGCGCTCGAATTTAAGGAAGGGTTTATCGTAGAAAGAAACAAAATCCACCTCATCAATGGATACCCTGCACTGCTTCAAACACGCCTCAACGGCATGCTTGGGGAAAGAAAAATCATGTTTGATGCGCGTAAAACGTTCTTCCTGGGCTGCCGCAATAATCACCCCGTCTCGAATAAGGGCGGCGGCGCTATCATGATAAAAGGCAGAGATCCCTAAAATATATACCGGTTTGGAGGCCATAAAATATCCTTAATCAGAACGCCTAGATCATCCCTTTTTTCTTCAAGAATCCATCCATCACCTCAGCGACATAATCCATGTGGGATTCGTTGAGATCTTGATGGATCCCGATATGGAAACCGTGATCGCCACAGTATTCAGCCTCGGGGAAATCCCCCAGTTCAAAGCCCAGGAATTCATAACTTGGACATTGCGTCGGGATAGAATAGAATAAATTACGGGAATCGATCCCGGCATCATCCAAATAATCAACGATCTCATCTTTGCTGAATGTTGCGTTATCCCGCAAAATGATCGAAAACGCGTGCGGGCCGATCTTTTCATGGGCCGCTTCCTTGATGCTGATGAAAAATTCATCCCATTGTGTAAAATGCCCCATCAGCCTCAAAAGATTTTTGCGTCTTTGCCCCAAAATCTTATCGAATATTTTAATATTACCGATACCAATAGCCGCCTCCAATTCATTCATCTTGGCGGAAAACCCGATCCGATGAAATTCAAACTTGCCGATAATGCCATGATTGCGCAGGGACCGCAGGGCCTCGGCGATCTTAGGATCATTAGTGGTTATCATCCCGCCCTCGACACTGGTCACGATATGCGCCGCATAAAGGCTGAAGGCGGCCATATCCCCCAATGTCCCGATCTTCCTGTTTTTATAAAGGGCGCCGTGGGCTTCAGCCGCATCCTCAATAACCTTGAGCTTATGCTTCCTGGCCATTTCCAAGATCGGGTCCATATCCGCCGGTTTCCCCATCAAATGAACAGGCATGATCGCGCGGGTTCTGGGCGTGATCGCTTCCTCGATCTTGGTCACATCGATATTCAGTGTCTCCTTGGTGACATCAACAAAAACCGGCTTTAGGCCCGCCTGCAGGACTGCATTGCCCGTGGCAATAAAGGATAAGGCCGGGATGATGACCTCATCCCCCCTTTTGGCCCCATAATCATATAACGCCGCGCATGATAACGCATCGGCATCCGTGCCGCTGGAGACAGCCACCGCTTCTTTGGTTGTAAACAATGCGGCAAACAGTCTTTCAAACTCGGCGACATACTTGCCTTTGGTGACAAATTTGGTCTTAAGGGCCTCCTGGATCATGCTTGAGGCCTCCTCAGTAATAGAGACCGTGCCAAAAGGCACCTTATAACTTGTTTTCATCTCAACACTCATATCATTATTGCGTTTTGCCACGTGGGACCACCTTTCTTGACGTGCATTGACTCATCCAACAAAGCAGGCATGCCGCACCGTTATGGGATCAACCCTTTAAATAAGTGGCTAATAATTTTTTGGCCTCGGCCAGGCGCTGCGGCGTGCCGATATCAATAAACGGCTGTTTTTCTTCAAAGGCAAATAGATCCTTATCAACCAATTTAGGGAAAAGATCCTGTTCCATGGAGAATGCCGGATCAGGGGGCATAAACACGAATATCTTTCGATCAAAGCAGTAGATACCAGCATTAACCATGCACTGAGCCCCTGAGGCTAATTGACATTCTGATATCTTCTCATAAAAAAACTTTATCTTATTATTGTCATCAAAAGCAACTGTGCCAAAATCACCGGCCTCATCAACGGGATGAACGACAATGGTGGCCAGGGCCCCTTTTAATAAATGAAATGCCAAAAGGTCCTGATATCCCAAGGGGCAAAAAGAATCCCCGTTCATGACAAAGAATATATCGGACTGGATCATCTGTTGCGCCTGCTTAAGAGCGCCGCCGGTACCCAACGGATCGGCCTCTTGTGAAAAATCTATCGAGATGCCAAGATCTTGTTGGCGATAATAATCCTCAACATGACGGGATTGATATCCGGTACATAGGATCAGGCGCTTAAAACCTTGTTTTTTTAAATGCAATATAATGATGTCCAGAAAAGGGCGATCATCAATTACCACCATGGTCTTTTGGCTCTCCCCGATCTCATCACGCAACCGGGTACCCAACCCCCCACAAAGGATAACGACATCGATATTCTTTAGATCGATCATGGCATCCTACTCGTTTGCGGCTGGTAAAAAATAATCTGAGACCCTTGATTCTCGAATCTAAAAGGGATCTCAAGCAGTTTCTTAAGCTGGCGACGGACCTCTTTTTGTTTCTTAGGTTCAACAAACAGAATCATAAAACCGCCCCCTCCGGCCCCGGCAATCTTTCCGCCTAAGGCGCCGGCCGTAAGGGCTGCATGATAAACCTCATCGATCTGATCGGTTGTGATCTTGTCCGAAAGCTTGCGCTTGATCATCCACGATTCATGAAGCAGCCTGCCAAAATCCTTTAATTTTCCGTTATTCAGGACATCGATCGCTTCAAAGACCATATTATAGAGTTGCTTATACTCCTTGGCCTTTTTCTCCATCTTCTTTAGCTGATAAGCGATCAACTGGGATGAAGGCGTTCTCCTAAGCTCCTTTGTATCGCCCGCAAACCTTCCCGTGGGCACATTTTTATTCTGGGCCGGGCGATGAAAGCCTGTAAAGAACATCATCAAATGATCCTCCAAATCAGCGATCTGCTGCTCGGATAAGGTCATCGTGCGCACGTTCAGGTGATTTTTGCCGCCGAATTCAATAAGATTAAATCCCCCATAGGACGCTAATATTTGGTCCTGACATCCCACGTTTTCCTTACATCTTTGTTGTTCGATCTTAATGGCTTCCTGGGCGAGTTTTTCTTTGGTCGGCATTTTACCCAAAAGGGCATACAAGCTGTTGAGAAGGCCGACCGTAAAAGACGAACTGGACCCGAGGCCGGAACGCGCCGGCAAGTCACCGTCATGATGGATCTCGACCCCGTCCTTGACTTTCATGAACCGCAGGACCTCACGCACCGCAGGATGATCGATCTGATCGATCCTCTGAACATGTTCCATCTGTGAATAAATGATCCGCGATTTATGCTCAAAGAACGGTGGCAGATAGCGGCAGGTGATATAACAATATTTATCAATGCTTGTGGCTAATACAGCGCCTTTGTGCTTTTCAAACCACATCGGATAATCTGTCCCCCCGCCAAAGAACGAAATCCGAAACGGTGTGCGGCTGATAATCATATTACGCCCCTTTTCTATTAAACGGCGCTATGGAACCTAGCACCATTATCAAAATCATAAAAATTTCTTGTGAGCTTCAGAGAACACATGTCCTTGATGTGCCTGAGCGTCTTTTCGCCGAATCTTTCCTTGATACGATCTAGATAGCGGGGATCATTGAAATAATTATCAAAGGCCTGGTCACGGAAACGCAGGACCTCCCCCGGGGAAAGATATTTGGTCGGTAAAGGCAAACTATCCTGGCTGAACTGGGCATAGCCGCTCCAATTTTCCGGTAAGGCTACCTTCTGCTTAACGGCATCCTCGTAGAGCTGGCTGCCGGGATAGGCCATCGCACAATAAAGATTGGCATAGGCACAATTAAGTTCCTTGGCAAGATCCAGCGTCTCCTGCATGGATTCCATATCATCTTCCGGCAGGCCAAAAATGAAATTCGCAACGATCTCTATCCCGGCCGCATGTGTCTTGTGAGTGATCTCATAGATCCTGTCCTGGTTAAATCGTCCTTTGGAGACACCATCACGGACTTTTTTGCTGCCGGCCTCATAGCCGTAGGCCAACCAGTTGATCCCGGCCTTCTTCATCAACGGCAGCATATCCTCCTTGACCGTATCGACACGCCCATAGACCCAAAAATTCAAATCATGGCCCAAGGCGATCATCCTCTCGCAAAACTCATAAACCCTCTCTGGCTTAAGGACAAAGATCTCATCAAGCATTTTGATATTGCGGATACCGTAATTCTTAACAAGATAATCCACTTCCTCGGCGACCTTGGCCATGGAACGGAAACGAATGCCTCTGCCGCCAAAAATTGTATTGATACAGCAAAAACTGCATTGGTAAGGGCAGCCCAGGCTGGTATAAATGACGGCATAAGGGCTCCGTTTATCCACATCATCAAAACAATGCCAGTTGTGGGCCCGGTATTTATCCATGGGCAATAGATCCCAGGCCGCCATAGGCAGCGTATCAAGGTCAGCGATATTATCAGCACGGGGATTGGATATGACCTGATTCTCTCGTTGATACCATAGACCCTTAAGGTTAAAATCATCTTCCTTGGGATCCTGTCCCGCCTTAAGGCCATCGATCAGTTCCTTGAATGTCGTGAAGCCCTCTCCTTCGATCACAAAATCCACATCCTCCTGACGGGTGGTCTGCTCGGGGAGGGCTGATGGATGAAGGCCACAAATGGCCGTTGTTATCTGAGGGGCTGCTCTTTTAAATTCGGTTAATAAGATCCCGGCGCCGGTCATGTTCGTTGTTGAGGCGGAAGGATTGGTCCCCGAGACGATGATGCCGGCTAACAAAGGTTTCTCCTGGACTACTTTGTGAACCGTCTCCTGCGGGTCCAAATTTTCAGCCTCCGCATCAAGAACGCGCACGGAGAATCCTGCCTGCCTTAAATAAGCCGCGATCAACGCCAGCCACAAAGGCGGTTCGATTCCCGAAAGATTCTTGCTTAAATCCTGATAAAGGCGCTTTTGATTATTAGCCTTGATGAGAATGATGTCAGTTTGCTGGGACATAGATTAATTGGGGTCAGACCCCAGTATCTTGTTTGTTTTCAACAACTTAAACAATAATTCATGAATTATGACTTAACTCTATATTCTACAATGATTTGCTGGGGTCTGACCCCAATAATTATACATTCGCATATTGATTTCTTTTTATGACCTGATACGCCTTGATCAATTCCGCGATGCCATCCTGGAGGGAAAAATCAGGTTTGAAGCCTGTCTTCTCGATCTTTTCGTTGGAAACAATGTAATCTCTTTTATCCGGATCTTCACCGATCTCGGATTCATAAAAATAAAATTCCTTAACCTGTTTCTTGATCTCTTCGCATAGGTCCCATTTACTTATATTCGCGTCGCTTAACCCAACGTTATAAGGCTCATCCTTCATGGCATCAAAATGGTTCAAGGCATGAACAAAGGCCTTAGCGACATCGCGCACATGGATATAATTTCTTTTAAAGTGGGCCTCAAACAATATCAAGGCCCTGTCATTCACCGCCCGGTACGTGAAATCATTGACCAAAAGATCCAGGCGCATGCGCGGGCTGACCCCAAAGGCCGTTGCCAATCTCAAGGTGATGGCATTTCCCTTGTCCAAAAGCATTCTTTCGGCCGCCACCTTTAACTTCCCATAAAGAGAGACAGGCTTAAGCTCAGTATCTTCATCGCAATATTTATCCTTCTGCCCTATCCCGTAACCGCTGTTTGTCGTCGGGAATATGATCGGCTGCCGGGGCTTTCTGTGCTTTAACATCATCGCCACCGCATCGACAATAATAGCCTGGGCGGCTTGGGGATCCTTGGAACATAATGGGGCGCCCGTCAAACAAGCCAAGGGAAAGATCGCCTCAACCTCATGGATATAATTCTTGATAAGCGCTTCATCACGCACATCACCCCGCACGACCCTTAGCCCCTTTTGATAACAACAATCTAATAGGGCCGGCTGATTATACATGAAGTTGTCGATCACAATGACCTGATGCCCTTGTTTAAGCAAGAGGGGAACCAAGACCGAACCAATATACCCTGCCCCACCTGTAACCAATATTTTCATTTTATATCTCCGTTTATTTATCCATTAATTTCATGGCGGCCCCTATGATATCATCTACCCCCGGATAAAAAGCCTCTTCCAGGACATAACTGGCGGGGGTGGGGACGTCGGGAAAGGCCACACGCACAGGAGGCTTTTTTAAATAAGATAATCCCTGCTCCGCTACTTTGGCCAACACCTCCGCACTAAAACCGCCGGTCTTCCATGCCAGGTCCGCAACGATCAATCGCCCTGTCTTCTTAACAGAGGCCAAAAGGGTTTCTGCATCAAAAGGGACAAGTGTCCTTGGATCAATAACCTCCAGGCTAATGCCTTTCTTTTCCAACTCTTCGGCCGCGCGCAAAGACTCAATAAGCATATGCGAGACACCGAGCACGGTGATGTCCTTACCTTCCCTTTTAACGGCCGCATCCCCAAAAGGAACGGCATACACGCGCTCGGGCACATGGCCTTTATGCTTATAAAGCCATCGCTGCTCGATAAAAATAACCGGATTATTATCGGCAATACTGGTGATGAGCAATCCCTTGGCATCATAGGCGGTCGCCGGCATAACGACCTTCAACCCTGGGACATGACAAAACAACCCCTGCAGGGCCTGGGAATGCTGGGCCGCCGAACCCCATCCGCGGCCGATACATGCACGGATAACGATCGGGATGGGGACTTGGCCTGAAAACATATAACTCCATTTGGCCGCTTCATTGACAATCTGGTCCATGGCCATCATTAAGAAATCCGGCCGATTGTGGATCGATACCGGCCTTAGGCCCGCCATCGCCGAACCAATGCCCATGCCGATCATGGCCTCCTCCGACAAGGGGGAATCGAACACACGCTCATACCCGTACTTTTTATGCAGATCCAAAGTCGAGCCGAACATGCCGCCGGGATCAACAATACCTTGCCCCATAGCATACACCCGCGGGTCACGCTCCAGGGCCTGGTCCAAAGCCTCACGCAAGGCCTCCCCATAGCTAAGCTTGCGCACGTTCTGGCCTTCGTTCTCGTCGTAAGCCGGCTCTTCCCGTTCAATCTGTAGTTTTGTCCAAGGCATATGTTAGTTATAAGTAATAAACAGTAAGCAATAAGTAAAAACCATATTAGGAAAACAGATACTTTTCAAGGTCTGCCGGGTTCGGCAGAGGACTTTCCTTGGCAAATGTAAAGGCCTCGGCAATGTCCTGATCCACCTTGTGGTCAATATCATTAAACTCTTTTTCTTCAATCACGCCGTCTTTGAGCAGTTGCTCGCGAAAATCCTTTATCGGATCCCGCCAAAAGGATTCATCCTGCTCTGCAGGGGTTCGATAAAATTCCCGGCGAGGGTCACCTGCCCCGGCATGATCACGCCAGCGCTGCACAACACATTCCAAAAAGTAAGGCCCCCGGCCGCTTCGGGCATGATCCATGGCCTCTGCAACATTCTCGTAAACCTCGACCACATTCATCCCGTCGATCTTCCTGGAATGGATATCAAAGGCCTTGGGCCTTAAGGCAATATCACTTGGGGGCTGACGCACATGAATATGAGAATAGACAGAATAATGATTGTTCTCGCAGATAAAAATAACCGGCAGATCATTCATCTTGGCCCACGACATGCTTTCATAAAACACTCCCTGCTCACTGGCGGCATCGCCAAAGAAAGAAACAGCGACAAGATCCTTTTTCTGCATTTTAATGGCAAAGGCCGCCCCCACAGCATGCGGGATAGCCCCGCCGACCATGGACGATGAACCCAAATGACCGACAGCCTTATCGATCAAATGCATGGATCCTCCCCGACCTTTAGAGCACCCTGTTTCCTTGCAATACAACTCAGCCATCAACCCTTTCACACCCCCACCTTTAGCCAAATAATGCGCATGACTGCGGTGATTACTAAATATGTAATCTTCCCTGCGTAAATGAGCACAGACACCAACGGCGACCGCCTCCTGCCCCAAGGCCAAATGAACAGGCGTCTTCATTTCATCTTCGTGATAATGCTCTTCGATCTTCAGCTCGACCTTACGGACCAGCTGAAGCATCGCATACATCTCAAGCAGCTTATCTTTGGGAATCTGCGTCATTAGACTCTATTCTCTTTAAACCATTCAATTGTTTCGACCAACCCCTTATCAAGCCTCACCTTCGGCTTCCATTTCAATCTCTTGCGGGCCAGGGAAATATCCGGCCGTCTCTGCTTGGGGTCATCTGTCGGCAGCGGCTTATATTTAATCTTACTCTTCGTGCCGGACAATTGTATGACCAGTTTGGCAAATTCAAGAATTGTAAATTCCCTGGGGTTGCCGATATTAACGGGGGTCCGCACGTTAGAATACAACAGACGGACAATCCCGTCAATCAAGTCCGAATAAAAACAAAATGAGCGGGTTTGCCTGCCATTCCCATATACCGTCAGGGGTTTGTCTTGCAGCGCCTGAAAGATAAAGTTAGGCACCACACGCCCATCGTTGATACGCATCCGCGGTCCGTATGTATTAAAAATCCGCACAATCCGGGTATCTATATTATGATATCTATGATAGGCAAGGGTGATCGCCTCGGCAAATCGCTTGGCCTCATCATAAACACCGCGCGGGCCAACAGGATTGACATGCCCCCAATAGGTCTCCTTTTGCGGATGTTGCAGGGGGTCCCCATAAATCTCCGATGTCGAGGCCAAAAGAAAACGTGCCTTTTTTAATTTGGCCAAGCCCAGGGTATTGTGCGTCCCCAAGGACCCCACTTTTAAGGTCGGGATCGGGTACATCAGATAATCAACCGGACTAGCCGGGGAGGCAAAATGCAGCACATAATCCACCGGCCCTGCAATATTGATCTTCTTTGATACATCATGCTTCACAAATTCAAACAATCTCTGTTTTCTAAGATGCCTGATATTATCGAGATGCCCCGTGATGAGATTATCCACACAAATAACTTGACATCCTTTTTTGACAAAGAGATCGCACAAATGGCTCCCCAAAAAACCGGCCCCACCTGTAATGACAACAATCTTTTTTCGCTTTGGCATAGGTTTTTCCTAAAATTTAAAGTTTTATGATTTTCTTATTCTTTGCCCCACAATAAATATTCTTTAGATCAAATATCCTTTTGGCCTTTTTAAGGACCAGGCCATAATCAACAGCCGTATGGTCCGTCGCAATGATCACACAATCGTAAGAGGCTATATTCCTGGAATTAAACGCTATGGAGTGCATATGGATGGTGCTGAACTCCAGATAGGGAATGATGGGATCATAATAATCCACCCGTTGGCATTTTCTCTGCAAAAGTTCGATCAAGGTCAAGGACGGTGATTTTCTTAGGTCCTTAACATCCTTTTTGTACGTAGCGCCCAGCACTAAAACCCGTGATCGTTTAAGGGACTTTTTATCCTTTTGTAAAATATCCCTTAAGCGCTCAACGGCATAGGTCGGCATGGACGAATTGGTGTCCGCCGACAACTTGATATATTTAGAGCTAAACCCGAATTGCTTGGCCTTCCAATACAAATACAGGGGGTCGTCCGGGATACAATGACCGCCCACACCTAATCCCGGATAAAAAGGCATAAACCCGAACGGCTTGGTTTTTGCCGCATCAATGACTTCCCAGACGTCAATGCCCAGCTTATGCGACATGATAGCCACTTCGTTGATCCACCCGATATTAATGATGCGGAAGGAATTCTCCAAAAGCTTTGTCATCTCGGCGGCCTCAGCTGACGACACACGATGGACTTTCTTAATAATCTTTTTGTACAAGGCCTCCGTTAAGATCCCGCTCTGCTCGGTCATGCCGCCCACCACCTTAGGGATCTCTGTGACCGGATACTTTTTATTGCCCGGATCGATCCTCTCCGGTGAGAAGGAAAGAAAAAGGTGCTGGCCGACCCTCATGCCCGATTTCTCCAGTTCCGGGGCGATCAATTCTTTCGTCGTCCCGGGGTATGTCGTGCTTTCCAAGACGACAAGCGTATCTCTCTTGATATACTGACGGATGGTGCGCACCGCGTTCACAATAAAAGAAATATCCGGGGTGTACTTACGCTTGAGCGGCGTAGGCACACAAATGATAATGACATCAGCATGCCTGACTATGGAAAAATCCGTGGACGCCATGAGTTTCTTTTTCTTGACCACTTGACGTAGACGCGCGGTGGGGACATCCAAAATATAACTGATAGCATCCTGGACCCGCCTGACGCGGTCTTCATCCTTATCCAGCCCAAACACCGAAAAACCCTTAGCGGCAAAACTTACAGCCAAGGGAAGGCCAACATAACCCAATCCCATAACGATAATGTTAGCTTTTTTTGAATCGATCTTTTTCTTCAAACTGAGCGACATATAATTTACCTTTCGTCTAGGATCTTATACAATATTGATAAAAAATTTCTCTTGCAACCCCGTATCTAACACTACCTTTTAAGATGCCCCCTGCCGATACCATAACACTCGAACCCATCGGCCTCCAGGTCATCCGGTTTATAAATATTGCGTCCATCAAAGAGAATCGCCTGGCGCATGACCTTATGCAGTTTACGAAAATCCAGATCAATGAACTCTGTCCATTCGGTTATAAGCAACAGGCAGTCGCATCCCTTGGCCACGGCATAGGGATCTTTGCAGTACATGACATTCCTCAAGACCTTCTTGGCATTATCCATCGCCTGCGGATCATAGGCCTTGATGACCGCGCCCTCATGCTGTAAGGCCTGGATAATATCAATCGACGGGGCATTGCGCATATCATCCGTATCCGGCTTAAACGCCAATCCCAAGATGCCGATCACCTTGTCCTTAAGGATCCATAGTTTGTCCTCGATGAGCCTGACAAAGTCAGCCCTTTGTTCTTCGTTGACAGCCCTCACGGCCTTGAGGATCGAAAAATCATACCCGCCTTTTTCGCTGAGCCGGATAAAGGCATCAACGTCCTTGGGAAAACAGCTACCACCGTACCCGACACCCGCATCAAGAAAGCAGCGCCCGATGCGCTTGTCATATCCCATGCCCTCGGCAACCTTAAGGACATCGGCCCCCACACGATTGCATATTTGTGATACGGAATTAATGAATGAAATTTTCGTCGCCAGGAAGGAATTGGACGCATGCTTAATGATCTCCGCTGAATTAATGTTGGTGACGATGATCTTGGCCTTAAGCGGCTTATATATATCACGTAGAATATTCTGCGCTTTTCTGGATTCAACACCAATAACGATCCGATCCGGCCTCATAAAATCCTCAATGGCGGAGCCCTCCCTCAAGAATTCCGGATTGGAAGCGACGTCAAATGTGATTTTATCCCTGCGGGAGGCCGGCAAATTCAATTGGATGGTCCGCTTGATCCGCTGGCCGGTCTCAGCCGGGACAGTGGATTTTTCAACGATCAATTTATAGCCGTTCATGTGGGCGGCGATCTCGCGCGCCACATTTTCGACGTAAGTTAGATCCGCCTCGCCGCTCTTCTTGGAAGGGGTACCCACCGCAATAAAAATAACATCCGACTTATGCGTCGCCTGCTTGATCGAGCTCGTGAAAGACAAGGCCTTCTTTCTCATCAACTTCTTCATCATCTCATCCAGGCCCGGCTCATAGAAAGGCACAATGGCTTTCTTTAGGCTTTTGACCTTGGCATCATTATTATCAACGCATACCACCTTATGGCCGATGGCTGAAAGACAGACCCCGGTCACCAATCCAACATATCCGGAGCCAACGATTGCAATATTCATTTTCTTCCCTTTCTTATTTTCACTGTACTCTCTTTAGTTACTACTCTACTGTATCCAAATTCTCAGATCCAGCCTTGCGCTTGTTAAAGCCCGTGCTGAAATCAAATCCAATATCAGGAAAGGCCTTGAGCGTAAAGACCATCCATATTTCACTGCCTTCACCACGGGTTTGATTGAAATTAATGTCAAAAAGCCACGTGTGCAAGTCTCTTTGAAGGCCGTATTCCTGTTCCTGCAGAGAGCCCGTTTCAAGATCATAGCGCTGATAGGTCCTAAACTTCCATTTCGGGTTGATACGCCATCCGAATTCTGTCGTGAATAGATCATCAACATCAACATTGTATCGTTTGCCCAAGCGTAAATACCATCTATCCTCTTGTCCATTAAGATACATATCTATATTGGCCGTCTCTAAATGCTCCTCGATCGGATCATATATTGAATCAAAATAAAACGTAAGCCACCGGTAGGGTTTGGCCTCAATATCAACCGAGATATCATTAAAGCCCCCCTTGCCGGTATCTTCCTTGAGAAGATAATCAACCCCGGTGATCATGCGAAACATATCAACGCTCGCCTTACCGCTCTTAGTCTGCAATTTATTTTCCAAAGAGAAATGGAGTTTATGCCCCCGGGTCAACGAATCAATCGAATCAAACTGATCCAGCCGGGATGCCCCAACAGTTGGTTCATGCGTATATTTATAGGCTATGGAAGGTGTGACCACATGACGCAGGCGATTGATATTCAAATTCCATTTATCAATCTGCACATCATAAATGCGATAGAACTTAGTGCTTAAATCCGCACCGGTCTTAAAAATGCCACGGATGGAATTATAGTGGCCTCGATCCTTAGTCTTGCTGTAGTAAGTCTGTCGGGTCCCCACAAAAGGCTTCAACTCCACAAAGCCCAGCTTGAACGGATAGGAAATCTCATTATCCATATCCAGGCGCATGGTCTCTTTTCTGTCTTCACTGGGGCTGGCAAGTTTCTTTGTCAGATTCGAATAGGTCGTTTCGCTCTTAACGTAGAACCGTGTATTCAGGATACGTTGATTCTGCATACTAAAATTGATCTCAGGCAACCGTTCAACAGCATCCACAAAACGATTCACACGCGCATCTGCCCGAAAACTTAATGTCCCGATCGGCAGGGCATGCGTTAAGAGGAAATATGTTTCGGGACTATTATCTTCGTCATACTCCCGTTCAAAATAATCCTTAAGGAACTCAGCATCACTGAGCCGATAATATTGCAACATCGCTTGGGTATTAGGATTAATTTGCCATCGGTGCCGCCATTCCGCTTTAAACCGTTCCCTCTCAATGGTCGGGATATCCCTATCCTTCCAAAAATGATGTTTGGAGCTGGTTTTGCGTTCATTCATGTAATAGGTCCGTACGATACCATTGCCGGCATAAACAGTCTTATACGTGACATCCACCCCGCCAGCTAGGCCTTTACGGGAACGATAATCCAGATGCGTGACCCCTTTTACATTTTTGGTCATCTCAAAACGCCAGCGGCTCAATAAAAATTCGCCCCAATGTTTATCATATCCGGGTGTAAATATGACCGCAGGCTCCTTGCCGGTTAAATCCTGAGTATATTTGGGAAAATACATAATAGGCATGTTACCCACTAATAGCCTTACGTTGCGGGCGATCGCCTTTTCCCCCGGGTAAATATCAACCCGGTTGGAATATAGGCGATATTCAGGTTTATCAAAGTCTGATGTGGTGATATAACCATTTTCAATACGCACATGCCCTTCGCTGATGCGCGTGATCTTTTCTCCAGATCCATAAAAAGGATCTGAGAAGAATTTCCCGTCCGAAAAAATGCCCTTCATCGTTTCAAAATTGAATGACATTTTCTCTCCTATCAACCGTTCCCCTGATCTAATGACAACCACACGCCCTTCGGCTTCGGCAATTTTGGTGGCGCGGTCATAGACAACCTTATCGCATAAAAGGGTGACATCATCCCGTTTGATGGATACATTGCCTTCGGCAATAACTTTATTCTCAGCGATCGAAAACTCAACCTTGTCCCCGATGACCTCCACCGGCTGTCCTTGGGGTTGTGTTGAGTTGGCGTGTGCATAAAAACTTAGACCGAGGATAAAGGCCAAAACGCATGATAAGCTGAAAATTCGAAATAATTTGATCAATCGAAAACACATAATATTAGGAACTACCTCTTGCCTTTTCTTTTGGCGAACTCCTCCTGGATCAAAACAAACGCCCCCAGGAGGCCTGCGTCATTACCCAATGTGGCAGGGAATATCCTGACCATGCGTCCTTGGACTTTCATGGCACGCTTACGTATCGTTTGTTCTATGGTCTTAAAAATGAATGGTGAATTAGATATACCTCCACCAATAACAATACGGCTGGGATTAAGAACATTAACAACCCCCGTTAGGGCAGTGCCGATATGTGCGGCTGCATCCTTCCAGAATTTAAGGGCCTTTTGGTTTCCTTGTTTTGCCAATGTCGTCATTTGCTCTAACGTAATTTTATTATCCTTGAATAAAGCCGCGGCTCGTTCCTTCAAATATTTATTACCCACGCGCCTCTCCAGACATCCCATCCCCCCGCAATTACATCGCAAACCTTTTTCATTAAGTGGAATATGGCCTATCTCCCCTGCGGCAAATCCTTCCCCGCGATACAATTGGTTATTAAGAATCAAACCACCCCCCACGCCCGTACCTAATGTCATGCAGATCATATTTTGCACCCCGCTTCCTGCGCCAAACTTCCATTCCCCAAGTGTAATCAAATTCACATCATTCTCTATGAAAGTCGGGATACGTAAATGATTTTCAAATATCTGTCTTAAAGGGACATCCCTCCACCCTGGAATATTGGGCAAAAAAATAACATTGCCTTGTGATGGATCAACCAAACCAGGCAAGCCTATACCTATCCCCTGAATACTTTTCTTGGTACATTTGTTTTGCCGAATAATTTGCTTGATCTTGACAATAATGGCATCAATGAGCTTTTTTTTATTACGAATGTAAGTCTTTGTTAACAAATTAGTTCTGAATTTAATGCGCGCCCTGTCTGTTATAAGGCCTAATTTTACATTGGTCCCTCCAATATCAATGCCAATAATAAATCTCTTCATGAATATATATAGTAATAGTTATAATTTTATGAATATTAGTATAAAAATTTGGTTTCATTTTACATGAAAATCTAAGCTCTAGCAAGCTCAAAAGGTTATTTTATTATTTATTTAGGGATGGTATTTCAGGCGAGAATAAATATTTAAGAAAAACCTTAATCTTTATAAACACCAAAAGCGCACGTATTGTTACGCCCTCTTTTTTTCGCTCTGTACAAGGCCCAATCCGCCTTATCAATCAACTCAGATAAGAGCTTTCCATCTTGGGGAAAACTGGCGATGCCAATACTAATGGTAGCCTTTGTCGTTGTATCGTATGCTTTTATCTTTGTTTTCTCGACCGCAACCCTAATACGTTCAGCCACGTAATACGCCCCTTCATGATCGGTATCAGGCAGGACAACACAGAACTCCTCCCCTCCATACCTGCCCATAATATCGATCTCACGGATATTATCCTGTATAATGAGGGCAATCTCCCTGAGAATTTGATCTCCCGTTAAATGGCCATGCTCATCATTAAACCGTTTAAAATGATCGACATCGATCATCAAAAATGAAAGGGATATCCTTTTAATTTTCGCACGACTCAATTCCTCTTCAAACCTTTCCAAAATGTAGCGGCGGGTCGAAACATCTGTTAAGCTATCAACCATGGCCAAACGCTCAATTTCCTGATAAAGACGAATTCTTTGTAAAGCCAAAGCATACTGGTGCGCCATGATCGTCACTTTCTCTTTATCCTTAACCTCCACACCCTTGATGGCTAAATATCCCAGCAGTCTTGTTTTGCCTCGCAACGTAAACAAAAAATAATCTTTCGCTTTTTGTAATACCTTCACTTCCCCGGATAAAGGGTCCAGAAGTTTGCAATCCTGATAATAAATATTATCTTTAAGCTTATTCTTAAACGCAATAAAGGCATCCTGCTCGTTGAACGTGCGGGTGATCTCCTTGGTGATATCATATAACGCGAATATCTCAGCGGCCTTGGTCTCCAAGGCTTTCTTAGAATTCTCAATGTCAAATTTTCGCAAATATTCATTCTGATAAGATTCCTTAATGACTGTAAACTCACGCTCATAGTGATATATCAACTTATTATAAATTAAACGCGTGGCCCAATAAATGGCCCAAACATATAAACATGATGTAAAAATAAAAAAACCGAGCATGATCCCTTCTCTCTAATCAGGCAACACAAACCCGATTGCGACCACTTTTTTTGGCCTCATACAAGGCCTTATCCGCTTGCTGGATAAGCTCTTCCCTTAATTGAGCATCCTTGGGGAAACTCGCCACCCCGACAGAAACGGTGATGCGTGTTTTCTGGCGCCTCAATACAAAAATCTGGGTCTCCATTTTTTTCCTTAACTTTTCCGCCAGAACAACGGCTTCCTGCTTGGAGCAATCCGGCAAAAGGACAGCAAATTCCTCCCCGCCGTAACGACAAACAATATTACCTGGGGCATCGAACATCTCCATCAACATGAGGCCGATAGACTTCAACACTATATCCCCGGCCATATGGCCATATTTGTCGTTGTAATTTTTAAAATGATCCAGATCTATCATCATAAAAGACAACTCCCCTTTGCGCCTCAGCTCACGCTTGATCTCATGCGAAAACCTGTCCATTAAAAAACGCCTTAAATACAATCCCGTAAGGCTGTCGCGGATGGCCAAATCCTCGATCCTTTCGTAAAGCTGGGCATTCTCGATCGCAACGGCACCCAAATCAGAAATCGCTGTCAACAAACGCACATCTTCTGTAGAAAAATAATGTTCCTGAACACTATCAAGCCTTAAGATGCCAATGGCCTTATCCTCAATAATCATAGGCACACTCATAAGGGATCTAAAGGGCCTGGTTTTTTCGTCATCCATACGCTCTGCATCAAAACGAAAATCACTCCTGGTATCCTTGACCAACAAAGGTTTTAGGTTCCGAATGACCCAGCGATCATATAGATCCCCTTTCTTCGATTTAATGCTGACCTCCATCTGACCTTTTTGGGAAAAAGACAGCCCCAATTTACCGGTCTTAGAATGAAATAAAAAAAGGATAACTGTTTTATCCTCACCCGCAAACAGCTGGTCGACCTCATTCGATAAAATGTGAGAGGCCTGCTGCACCGTAAAGCACATACATAATTTTTCCGTTAAATTCTTAAGTTTTGCATAGTTCTGGATCTTTTCCTTGATTGATTGAATGGCATGCTGTTCCTTACTAATATCAGCCGACAGAAGATTGGCTTTCTCCAAAAAGCCCTGTCTCTGCAAGTTCAGGTCAGCCTGCCCATTTCTTAAACGGTTCCTAAAAGAAACTAGTATCCAGACACCGGCAACCTGGGCACATGCAATATAGTAAAAAAAGGAATTGTCATAAAAGGCCGCAAAATAAAACAGGCCTAGGAGAATGAGTAACAGTAAGGCAGGCAAGAGAGAGATTTTATTAAATAATTGTTTGTTCGGTTTCCTTATCAAAGAAGTGCACCTTGCTCATGTCAAAAACAAAATTCATATCCTTGTTTATCGAGGGCCGATCATGGGCACCGACGCGTGCAACAAAATTATTCCGGCCCGTATTAAGATACAAATACACCTCTGACCCCATGGGTTCAACAACATCACAGGTCGCCGAAACAGTATTATCAATGGCGGCCTGCGAAACAAACAATTTATCATAAATGTCCTCGGAGCGGATGCCGAAAACAACCTCTTGGCCCTCATAGGGGGCGATGGCATCGAACATCTCAGCCACCAGTTTGATCCGGAAGGTCCCTTCCTCAAAATAAAGTTTCTTGTCTTTCTTTGTGATCCGTCCATCCATAAGGTTGATGGGGGGAGAACCGATAAAACTGGCCACGAACTTATTAGCGGGTTTATCATAAATGGTGATGGGATCCGCGCATTGTTGGATCTTGCCATCACGCATCACGGCAATCCGATCCCCTAAGGTCATGGCTTCAGTCTGATCATGGGTCACGTACACAAAAGTTGTCTGCAGGCGTAACCGTAATTTATGGATTTCAGAGCGCATCATAACGCGCATCTTGGCATCCAGATTGCTCAAAGGTTCATCAAAAAGAAAGGCAATCGGTTTACGGACGATGGCGCGCCCCAAAGCAACACGCTGTTGCTCACCACCGGAAAGCTGGCGGGGTTTTTTTTCCAAATATCTTGTAATGTCCAATATCTCGGCAGCCTCATTAACACGACGCACAATCTCTGCTTTGGGATATTTCCTGAGCTTCAACCCAAAAGCCATATTCTCCTGCACAGTCATGTGGGGATACAGCGCATAGTTCTGAAAGACCATGGCAATATCTCGGTCCTTCGGAGGGACATCATTGACAAACCGATCGGCAATCCATATCTTACCTTCGCTAACTTCCTCCAAACCGGCGATCATGCGCAACGTTGTTGACTTGCCACACCCGGAAGGGCCAACGAGGACAAGAAATTCCTTATTCTCAATGTCGAGAGATACAGAATCAACAGCCTTTCCCCCGCCCTTATAAACCTTGGTTACATTTTGTAATTTTATCTGTGACATGTCGATATAAAAATAATCAGATAATTTTTATTTTTTTATTCTACACCAAATAAAATTACTTTCAATGTATTTATATTAGGTACTTAAGTCTTTGTCTTTTGAGGATTTAGATTTCTTGGCTGGGTCCCCATTGGTATAATCCAGAAGCTGACTGATTGTGGTTTTCATATTATTACGTTCCACAATCATATCAATCAATCCATGGGCCAATAAAAATTCTGAACGCTGGAAGCCTTCCGGCAATTTTTGGCGAATAGTCTGCTCAATAACACGGGGGCCGGTAAAACCGATCAACGCCTTAGGCTCAGCAATGATCAGATCTCCCACACCCGCGAATGAGGCCATGACCCCGGCCATCGTAGGATTGGTCAGAATAGAAATATATAGTAAGCCGGCCTCATGATGACGCGCGAGGGCCGCGCATGTCTTAGCCATTTGCATCAAAGAAAAAACCCCTTCATACATTCTGGCCCCACCGCCTGACCCCGACACGATAATAAGAGGAAATCCCCCTTCCGTCGCTCGTTCAATCGTGCGGGCAATCTTCTCGCCGACAACAGAACCCATCGAACCCATAATAAAACGCGAATCCGTGACCGCTATCTGGACATCCTTACCTTCGATCTTACCCTCCCCAGAAATAACAGCATCCTTAAGCCCTGTCCTGGCCTGGTCGGCCTTTAACTTAGCGATATATGTCTTGGGACCTTTGAACTCCAAAGGGTCGCCACTTAAAAGATCCGCGTCAAATTCCTTAAAGCTTCCCGGATCAAGCATAATATGCAGACGCTCATGGGCATTCAGTGAGAAATGGTGACCGCAGGAAGAGCAGACATTCAAATTGTCCTTTAAAGCCTTGGTATAGGCTGCGGTCTGGCATTGAGGACATTTAGAAAATATACCATCCGGGATATTCTTCTTTTTTACATTAACTAACGTATATTTTTGCTTGCCAAAAAGGGCCATAAAATAACCTTAAGGGATTATTCCATCTTATAGATAGTGAGTCCCGACAATACCTTGGGATAAAAATAAGTCGTTTTGGGAGGCATGCGTTCGCCATTTAAGGCGATCTCGCGCAATTGCTGGATACCGACCGGATTCATAATAAAACTGGCTGCGGCCTTTTTCTTGTCAACCATTTCTATGGCCTCACCCACATCTTTTGTGTAAAAAATATCTTCCGAAACAACACTGACCTTATCGAGGATAAAATTCTTTAATATGGTCGCATCCAAATGGCGAAAGGCCTTGGATCCCTCTGTCACATGTTTATCAATAAGCATTTTATTCTTTAATCGCAACAAGCGCAGACCCGCTGGGGTATAAAGGCCAAAAGCATATTCATTCTTGCCAGCCTTGGCCAATAAAACAGTCAGGCTTTCCTTGGATTTGACCTTATCGATCCTAAAACACTCCTCCAGAAAATCCAATTTAGCGGATAATTTTTTAATGACACGGTGGATAGGAAAGATCCTCAATTCCCTAGAATCCATATCCGTAAAATAGGTCATCAGGTAATCATACGATGAGCCGCCGCCCTTTTTCTTCATCCCCCTTTTTATGCGGGACAATTCCCTGGCCACTTCATAGCGATGATGTCCATCTGCGATAAAAAGTTGTTGGTCTTGAAGACTTTGACTGATTTCTTTAATCAGCTTGGGGTCCGCCAAGCGCCACACGGTATGTTCCACCCCTTCGGAATCAATAATATCTATCAAAGGTTTCTGAGGTAAAACATGATCTGTAAAAATTTTAGTTACTTTCTTTTGTTTATCGGAATAACAGACAAAAATAGAGCTCAAATTGGCGGACAACATATCCCAGAGCTTCAGGCGATCCTCTTTGGCCCTGGCGTGGGTGCGCTCATGTGGATAGACTTTGGATCCCTTGGGATCCTGCAATTTCATTAATGAAATAAAGCCCATGCGCTTATACTTCACACCCATGACCCTGTACTTTTGCATATAAAAATAAATACAAGGCTTCTCATCCTGAATAAGGATTTGATCCCGGATCCATTTTTCAAAAACTTCCTGTGCGCGCGTATATTTATTATCTGTGGCATTATCGGGATTTTTTTCCTTAGATAATAATGCCCGAATGAAATTATAATCACTCTGTTTATAGTAAGCATCTTGTTGTTTAGGCGAGATCACATCATAGGGTGGGCAGACCACTTTGGATAGGTCTTTGACTTTTTGCTGATTATAAAAGAAGGCGCGAAAGGGTTTAATCTCTATCATATCAATTTATAATGTCCCAAAGCCGATCGTATTTGATAAAATAATAACAAATTTAATATATCCTTAAAAACAATTTCTCAACTATTTCATCATACCAAAACAATAAAAATTCTTACCCATAAGGATAAGAAAAAGCAACGAGAAAACGACAGGGTATATTTTAAGAAGATTGCTTGGCCGCCTGACAGGCACAATTCCCTTGGCCGTCTTTGGCCGAACATTCCTTGGTGGAGGGTGATTTACGTTTATAATCAGTTTCGTAAAACCCACTCCCCTTAAAAATAATGCCGCCTCCGGTCCCGATCAATCGATGAAGCTTAAACTTCCCGCATTGCGGACATTTTCGAAGTTTCTTATCCATAAAGGACTGAAAGACCTCAAACGTATGATGACAAGCCTCACATTGATATTGATATGTTGGCATAACCTTTTCCTTTTTATCAGGATCCAACGGGGAGGCCCCCCTCTCAAGGACCCTTTAACTGTTAAAAACCTTCTTTATTTTTTCTTTAATTGAGGTATTGCCATCCACCTCTTCGCCACTAATACGGGCATACTCTTCCAAAAGGCGTTTCTGCTGAGGGTTCAATGATTTTGGGACCTGAATCATAATTTGGACATATTGGTCCCCTGTTGCGCCGCGATGCACATCCGGCATACCTTTCCCTCGTAGCCTAAAAATCTTACCACTTTGGGTCCCCGCGGGGATCTTCATGCTTACCGAGCCATTAACGGTTGGGACTTTTGCCTCCCCACCCAACGAGGCCTTAATAAAACTCACCGGTAAGGCCATTTTGATATCCTTGCCATCTCGGGCAAAAACGGCATGGGGCTTGACTGAAATATAAATATATAGATCCCCGGGCCCCCCTGAACCGACCTCCCCTTCGTTGCGAATTCTCAAGCGGCTAGAATTATCTACCCCGGGGGGAATGGTCACATCAATATTGCGCGTCACACGCACAGAACCTTTTCCATTACATTTGGGGCAATATTCCGTGATCACTTTGCCCTGCCCCCCGCAAGCCGAACACGTCTGGGCCATACGGAAAAAACCACTGCTCATAAAGACCTGCCCCTGCCCCTGACATGTGGCACACGTCTTCATCTGGGTCCCATCTTTGGCCCCTGTCCCCTTACATGTCGCACAATGCTCATACCGCGGCACCCGAATCTTTTTTGAAACCCCCGCATAGGCCTCTTCTAAAGTGATCTCAACTTCGTATTGAATATCCCTGCCGCGGCGCGCCCTCCCACGCCCCGAAGACCGGGTCCCTGTGCCACCGAAAATATCAAATATCGAATCACCAAAGATAGAGCCAAAAATATCCCCCATGCCGGAATCCCCAAAAATACTGCTAAAATCCGCTCCCCGGAAAATATCCTCAGTCGTATATCTCTGATCAATACCTGCATGCCCAAACTGATCATACATCTGGCGTTTCTGTGGGTCGGAAAGAACACCGTAGGCTTCGGATATCTCCTTGAATCTTTCTTCAGCCTCTTTCTTTTTCTCGGGCGCAACGCGGTCAGGATGATGCTTTAAGGCCATAGATCGATACGCCTTCTTGATCTCCTGAGCACTGGCCCCTTTTGCCAAGCCTAAAATCTCGTAATAATCTCTCTTCATTAAAATAATACTCTTACATAATTTAAGCGTAAGGCAACAAGCTTCACATCAACAATAATCATTTAGAACATAAATCTTGTTGCCTTAAGCCAATGGTTTCTTATTTATCATCTTCTGCCTTAAAATCGGCATCGATCACATCATCCTTATTATCCTGCTGCTGCCCTTGTTGAGACCCCTGAGTATCAGATGATGATTGCTGCTGTTGCTGTTGCCCCTGCTGTTGCTGTTGCTGGGGACCGCCCGGCTGCTGCTGCCCTCCCGCCGCTGCCTGTTGGGCTGCCGTGGCCTTATAAACCTCTTCAGCTAGTTTATGGCTGGCCGAGCTTAACGACTCCATGCCTTTCTTGATCTTTTCAAGATCCTTACTTTCAATGCTCTTTCTCAAGGCATCCATTTCCTGCTCGATTTTGGTCTTTTCATCCGCCGGCACCTTATCCCCGTAATCCTTCAAGGCCTTTTCAGTTGAATACACAAGGGCATTGGCTTGATTAACGGTTTCAATCTCTTCCTTCTTCTTCTTATCATCTTCGGCGAATTTCTCAGCCTCTTTAACCATTTTATCAATGTCCTCGGACGATAATTTGGTCGGAGCCGTGATCTTAATGGATTGCTCCTTCCCGGTCCCCTTGTCTTTAGCAGAGACATGCACAATGCCATCTGTATCAATATCAAAGGTAACTTCGACCTGAGGGATACCTCGAGGAGCTGGCGGAATGCCCACCAAATCAAACCGCCCCAACTCCGTGTTATCATTAGCCATTTCGCGCTCACCCTGCAACACACGGATTGTGACCGCCGGCTGATTGTCAGCGGCCGTCGAGAAGATCTGGCTCTTGCGTGTCGGGATCGTCGTGTTGCGTTCAATAAGTTTGGTGGTGATACCCCCCAACGTTTCGATCCCCAAGGAAAGAGGTGTGACGTCCAAAAGCAAGACCTGTTTAGCCTCTCCCTTAATGATCCCGGCCTGGATCGAGGCCCCCATGGCCACACACTCCATCGGGTCAATACCCCTCTCAATCTTTTGGCCGACTTCCTTCTCGACAAATTGTTGCACCACCGGCATACGCGTGGGACCGCCGACAAGAATGATTTTATCAACCTTAACCTGCTCGCCCAACTTGCCCCCTGCATCCTTGATAGCCTGGATGATAGGGCCGCGACAGCGCTCAACGATGGGGCCGACTAACTCTTCAAGCTTCGAACGCTCAATCGTCATGGTTAAATGCTTCGGGCCGGATGCATCGGCCGTGATAAAAGGGAGATTAATATCAGTCTGAATGGTGCTGGATAATTCTACTTTGGCCTTTTCGGCTGCCTCACGAAGACGCTGAAAGGCCATTTTGTCATTGCCCAGATCAATCCCTGTATCTTTCTTGAATTGCTCGGTAATATGGTCAATTAACGCGTTATCCATATCCGTTCCCCCGAGCTGATTATCCCCGCTGGTGGACAAGACCTCAAAGGTGGCGGCCTTGTTTTCTGCGTCCCATCCCATCTCCAGAATGGTAACGTCCAACGTCCCCCCGCCGAAATCAAAGACCATGATCTTTTGCTCTTTGCCGGCCTTATCAACCCCATAGGCCAAACAAGCGGCTGTCGGCTCATTGATGATACGCAGGACATTGAGGCCAGCGATCTCTCCGGCGTCCTTGGTGGCCTGGCGTTGATTATCATTAAAATATGCCGGAACCGTAATAACGGCTTCCTCGACCTTATCCCCTAAATATTTCTCGGCATCAGCTTTGATTTTCTGCAAAATAAAGGCACTGATCTGCTGTGGGGTGAATTCTTTGTCCCTGACCTTAAATTTCTCATTGGTTCCCATCTTTCTTTTTGCGGCATAAACGGTTCCTTCCGGATTGATGGGGGCCTGTCGGCGGGCTGGTTCGCCCACCAAGCGTTGTCCCTCCTTGGTAAATGCCACAAAAGATGGAAAGGCCTTACCCGAGGCCACTCCCGCCCCTTCAGCTGATGGAATAATCTTTGCTTGCCCACCTTCCATAATGGCGGCAGCAGAGTTTGATGTTCCTAAGTCAATCCCAATTGCTCTTGCCATTTTACATCCTCCTTATATCTTTCATATGTCCTAATAAAAATTAGGAATTATTATTTATTTCTTCTCCCTAAGAATCCTTGATATCCTCGGCAGATTCATCTGCATCATTCAAAGGCTTATCTTCTTTCTTAACACCGACTTTGACTTTTGAGGTCCTGATGACGCGATCATTGTAGTAATATCCCTGCTGAAACTCCTCCAACACCTTACCATCCTCTTCATCCGAGGCCTCAACCTGCATGAGGATCTCATGGCAATGAGGATCAAACGCCTTGCCCAGGGCTTCGATCGGGCTGATCCCGTTCTTCTTTAGCATCTCATAAATGTGGGCCATGACCATCTGAACCCCTTTTAAAAATGACTCATAATCCTGATGCTTGGCATTGGCAGCATTGACCGAACGTTGCAGATCATCTAAAATATTCAAAAACTCCCCGATCAATGCGGCATTGGCATATCGTAAAAACTCGCCTTTTTCCCGTTCAAAACGCTTGCGCGTATTATCGAATTCAGCCAACAGGCGGATATATTTATCCTTATACTCCTCGACGGATCGTTTTAAAGACTCATGTTCGGAGGCCTTAATCTTGATCACCTTATCATCCTTGGCAGGCTTACTCGTACCAGCAATTTCTTCTTGATTCATTGCTCCATCTTTTTCCTCAAATTTTTTACTCTTTTCATTCTGCCCCATAGCTATCCTCACAAAATCTTAATATAAAATTTGCTTCATTAATTCAGCACAATATTCCAATGTAGAGACGACCCGCTGATAATCCATATGTTTGGGCCCCAAGACCGCCAAACGCCCACTGGTCTTATCTCCAAGTTCATAAGGAGAAATGGCCAGGGAACATTCTTCGAAATGCGACCATGCGATCTCATGGCCGATATAAATCTTTATCTTGACATTGATCTCCTGATTTATAATGCCAAGCAAATGCTCTTTTTCCTCGAGCGCCTTGAGGATATTTTGGATTTTATCGATATCCTTGTAATTAGGATACTGGACCACATAATTGGTCCCCCGGCAATAAAGTCGATCATAACATCCATCAATAGAAATAATGCTGGTATAATGGGTTAGATCTGAAATGACCTTGGATGTTTGATCTAAAATAACTTCCAAATCTTTAACGCCTTGGACATATTCGTGCTTGATCTTCGTCTTCTCCTGCTCCAATAAATTAATTTCATTCATTAAATTATCAACAAAATATCTATATCCTTCCTGCGTTGGCACTCTACCGGACGAGGTATGGGGATGCATGAGAAAGCCCTCTTTTTCGAGCTCAGCCAAAATATTTCTAATCGAGGCAGAACTTAAATCTGGCATATATTCATGCGCAATGTATCCGGAACTCACAGGGGAAACGGTTTGAATATACTGATTAACCACAATACCCAGAACCCTGTCTTTTCTTAGTTGATGATCCGTTTTATTCCAGGTCATATCTAACTCCTTGATCGCTAGATATTTATTAATTTAAAAAATAAATTTATGGCCTCATTATTTATTTAGCACTCTTGCTTCATGATTGCTAAAGCGGTATTATAACAAAAAAAAATATCATGTCAACACTGAAATATTTACAGGGTGAATTAAATAAAATGATGCACGGAAGCTATTTTAAGAGATCAACATCCTGTTTGATGATATTTATCTTATTGGTTAACTTAGAGAGGATCTCCAGGTAAGGTTCTATTGCTGTATAATTCTCAATTAAATCATATAAACTGGGCTTAAACGCACCGCCGGAATAAAATTTCAGAACCACAACGCCATCAATAACTTCCAAAGGCATCACAGGATGTCCGCGCGCATCAACATTAACGAATTTAACGAAAATCCGTTCGACATCCTCGTCATCCAATAGTTTCCGCGCCAAATCAAAATTATTAGTAAAAAGCTTAAACCGATTTAATGCCTGCGGAAGGACTATGTTACCAGCATTTTGCTTCCATCGGGATTGGGCATCATTTAGCGAGTCCGCTGTATCCCTCATACCAGACCGCTCCCGCTCGGTGAAGCTCAAAACCAAATTAGATATTGTCCTGATTCTTAGATACCCCTGAAAAAATGTGCGGTCTCCAAAACCATGTTGTTGAATATCTTCATATATAAACTGATACTTTTTATAAGTGAATGTGATACGAAATGAATTTTCATCATCCTCGATAGCCTCCATTGTCCCATCGAAAATACTATTCAATTTGTGCAAATATTCCTTTCGTTTATCCCTTTCATTTTCCGTCTGCATGCTCAAATAGACGATCGCCCCTACCATTAAGGCCACCAATATACCTATAAATATATTCATCAATTCTTCCTTTTACGGATTTAAGAAATTTATTTTAGCACAACATCCCGGCATTAGCCATTTTATGTTAGGCCATTATACCATACCTCCTTAAACCTGATGCATCCTTTCCAGCACCCCGGCAAGTTTCTTGGGAACCGCGGCCCGCAGGTGAACTGTATCATTATAATATTTTACCGAAAAAACCTGCCCTTCACTATGCGCACGGCTCACCAAATCCATACGTGATATAGGAAGCGTAACGCTGACCTCAATAATCAGAGAAGTCAATTTTTCCGTTATTTTATCAAAAAGACCCGAGAGATTGTCCCCCTTCTTAGCTGAAACAGCCACGGCATCCTCATTGCGTCTTAACATTCTTTCAATCTGGCTTTTGTCCGTGAGCCTATCGATCTTGTTCAACACAGTAATTATTGGTTTGTTAACCGCATCCAATTGCGCCAAAACATCCATAACAGCATCATGTAGATTTTTATTATTGGGATTACTAATATCCAAAACATGCAAGAGCAGATCCGCCTGATGGACTTCTTCCAAGGTCGCTTTAAAGGCCTCAACGAGATGATGGGGCAGGTTATGCATAAACCCAACCGTATCGGAGAGAACCACTTTCTGGTTATTGGGCAAAATATACTGCCGGGACAAAGAGGCCAAACTGGTGAACAATCCATCCCGGGTTACCTGATCGGCCCCGGTCAATGTATTTAGCAATGTGGATTTGCCCGCATTCGTATAGCCCACAATGGATATGAGAGGAATCCCTTTGTCCTTTCTTCTTTTTCGTGTTAGATCTCGATTAGCCTCTACTTCCCTCAAATCCCTTTTAAGCCTTGTTATGCGTTGCGCAATACGCCTTCGGTCCACCTCAAGCTTGGTCTCGCCGGGCCCCAGGGTCCCGATCCCGCCCCCAAGACGTGACAGCGCAATACCTTGACCGACCAGCCGCGGCAGAAGGTATTCCAGCTGGGCCAACTCCACCTGCATCTTGCCTTCCTGGGTTTCCGCACGCCGGGCAAAGATATCCAAGATCAGCTGGGTGTGGTCAATGGTCTTAACGCCGATCTTCTCCTCTAAATTTCTCTGCTGGCTTCCTTTTAAATCCTGACTAAAGACAACCGTCTCAATATCCTGCTCATCACAAAAATCGGCAATTTCTTTTACCTTACCCGAGCCGATCAATGTAGCCGCCGAAGGCTTATCAAAACGACAAATAATATGATCAACGACATGGCCCCCACAGGCATTGACAAGCTCATTCATTTCACTGGCCTCCTCATCAACCGACCAACCACTACGGCGACTATCATCCAGAACGACAATAAGAATTTTTTCTCTATCCATATACTGATTTATTTTATTTTAAGTTTTAATTCATTGACCATATGCCTGGCAACTTCCCGAGACGACGTCTCTTTGTTAATCATCATCCATTGTAAACGTTTCTCCCGGCGCAGCCATGTCAGCTGTCTCTTGGCATAATGCCGGGTATTCAATTTTATTAAGTATTTTGCCCGCTCTAAATCGTACTCCTTATTCAAAAAACCGATCACTTCAGTAATGCCAATAATAGAACGCGCGCTCACACTCATCGTCCTCTTACTTAATCTCTCAACTTCCTCAACTAATCCATGATTAAACATAGCCTCAACCCTTTGATCGATCCGTGCATAAAGATCTTTTCTTGGCCGAGCCAATGCCATCAAGGAGATATCATACTGTCCCCATAGTCCCTTCCGCTCTTTCTGCACATCAGATATCCGCCGGCCCGTCTTATGGAAGACCTCAAGGGCCCGAATGACCCTTTTAGCATCATTCGGGTGGATCTTCTTGGCCGCCTGAGGGTCAACGCCTTTCAGTTCCGCGTAAAGGGCCTGGATACCCTCACGCTCAATCCTTCGTCTGCATTCTTCCCGAAAGCCGATATCTTTCTTGCCTCCGATAAATATGCCGTCCAAGAGGACCTCCATATAAAGACCACTGCCCCCGGTGAAGATCGGGATTTTATGGCGCGCGTGAATATCCTGCATGGCCTGCAATGCCTTTTTATTAAAAGTAGCGACGTCAAATTCTTGGGTGACCGAGACAATGTCAAGTAAATGATGCGCAACGGATTTGAGGATCTTGGGCGAAGGTTTATTCGAGGCGATCGTGATCTCCCGATAGACCTGCATGGCATCGCAGGAAATGATTTCCGCGTCTAGTTCCCGGGCAACATAAAAAGCTATATCGGTTTTGCCAACGGCCGTGGGGCCGACAATAAAAATAATTTTTTTATCTTTCATGCGTTCAGGGATAAATTAAGGTGGGATACCCTAGCTGGGATAAACGAGCCCTTAACCTCTTGGCATCATCCAATTGCGAAAAGCGGCCAATCCTCACACGATAAAACCTCTCGCCGGCTTTATCAACCGTCTCGATCATATAGGCATATTCTCCCTGATCCTTAAGCTTTTCTATCAATGCCCCGGCCTTAGTCTTTTCTAAAAAGGCACCAACCTGAACCGCAAAATACTGCTTCTCACTCAATAATTGGCGTGCCAAATGATATTCTATACTGTTGGGATACTCCTCCATGATCTTATTAAGCCACCGTTGCGCTTCCTCCCAGTGGGTCAATTTCATATGGGACCTCGCCATTTTCAAATATATCAAGCTCTTAAATTCTGAATGGGGCTTTCGCCGCAAAAGGTCATTGGCTAGTTCGATGGCTTTGCCATAATCTTCAGAAAGGATATGGCTATCAATGATACCGATCTTAGCCTTATCAAATAAATCAGACCCAGGCCTTTGATCGATCAACTTTTGAAAGACAGACCGGGCATCAGCATAATCGCCGAGTGAAAGATGGCATAACCCTTTGTAGTAAAGAACCTTATAATATTCATTTCCTGAAGGCCCTTCTTTAATATAATGCTCAGTCAAACTAAGAGCCTCTTTATACTGTTTTTGAATGATGGCGGTCTCAATCTGGGAAAGATTTATATCAGTGAACCCTATTAAACATAAAGACAGTAAGATCGGACAAACATTTTTAAGGGGATGGAGGTTAATCATGATGCTATATTAACAAAATCACAAACCAATAACAACTATTTTCACTGGTGACATATTCCTAAACGAACACAAACAAGGCATGGTGTTTACAGGGATTATGGGGTGGGGATCTTCTCAATAAGGGCATTGATGCGTTTGACAACTTCCTTAAACATTTCATCTTTTTTTCGGACCTTAAGCGGTCCACTTGTCTTGCCGGCCAGTATATTGTCCAGCTCCCTGATAATGCGCTGATAAGGCCCCACTATTTTATTCGAAATGTAGTATACTAAAAAACCCACAATAGCCAGCATAAAACTAACCAGGGGCAGGAACCAAACTAAAAGCATTTTCATATGCTTGTAGTTAAAATCGTAAATTAAGGAAGACCGGTCAAAATAAAAGTAGTCCAAACTGAGCAAGGCCAACAAACAGCCTGCAAAACTGGATAATAAAACAGGATAAAGTAAACTTTTCTGGAATTTATTGAGGTGGATAAATATATTTCTTTTAAAAAACTGAGTCAAGCTGGCCTCCCCTATTACGTAAAACCGGCATCATCTCTTTGACCTGCAACTCCATCTATAGATCAAGATTCAACGCTCGACATAAATAATTATAATTTAATCAAATAGAAGCTGCAAAACAAAAAACATAATAATGGGGCTGTCTTCTATACATTAAAAAGCGTATTCCAGCATCGTCACCAACTGATAATCATTCTTCTTGGAGGAACCGCTCGGCTGTGAATTATAATCATCGATAAAGCTGAATTTTAACGACAGGCCATCTTTGAGGGCATAGACCAAGGATGTATCCGAATGAAATCGTAAGGCCTCCATATCATCCAAGGAAGGATAGATCGTCAAATCCTGGGTCAATTTCAAATCATGCATGAGGACCTTTTCCAAATACACCCGTGGGATGATGACCGCCTCACTTGAAGACTTTGTGTCATCACGGTAATTTGTGTATTGATAACCAATAGCCGCTTCGGCCTTGAGCTTGAAGTCGTCCTCATCATAGAACCAATATCCATAACCAACCGACGGGATAAAACGATAATCAATGTTGGCAAAACGGTCCTGGTCGCCTTCGATCTTGTAAAAAACATATTTTTTCTTATTTCGGCCAAAACTGTTGGCATAACGCGCCATGCCGTAAAACTTTTTAGAATCCATCTTCTTGTCTGATGACGTATAGGACGAACGATGCTCCATAGACCATTCGTCATCATCCGTTTTACGGTTAGCCTTCATGACCAAATGGGCCCCGCTTTTTTGGGTATTGCCGCCTGTTTGGTTATATCCCAAAGAAATGCTTCTGGACCAAGGGGATTCTTCCACAACCTCTTGGGGCTCTGGTTCTTCATCTGCCTTTATATACTCCTTATTAACAACAATCTCCCCCATCGCCTCGGTCCTTATCCGGACCTGATCTTCTGTCTGATCAATGATCTCACCGGAAATGCGATCCCCGTTTTGAAGATAAATTTCTTCCCCGTAAGATAAACATGCTATATTCAAAAAAAAGACAATAAACCCGACCCTTAATAACTTCACTTTCTCCTCCTTACAATTTCTTCCTTATTTCAACTAATAATTCATCAAAATCGATCGGTTTGCTAACGGCATCATACACTTCTTCCCCGACCTTGACACTCGGCTTCTCATTAGGATCCTGAGTAATAATCCCGGAGAGAAACAGCACAGGAATATCTTTTGTCACGGCATCGTTTTTAATCTCCTTCACTGCTTCCGCGCCATTGATATCCGGCAAAATAATATCCATAATAATGATATGCGGCATATATGATTTGCTTTTATTGATTGCCTCACGTCCGGTTTCCGCCTTTATAATGCTATACCCTTCCGAACTTAACCGCCGCTCCAATAACTTCAAGACCGATTCCTCATCATCCACGATCAAGATTTTCTCGGATGACATAGTAGCCTCCCATTAATGATTGTTTTAAAATTCAGGGCACAGGCCTAACCCATATTCACGAACTACTTTGCTGATCTTGCGGCCACAAGAACAAACCCGTCTGATCATCATATGTCCTCATCAATGAATCCCCGCTTAATTCCTGAATATAATATTCAGCAGCAAAAAGAACTGTTTCCGGGATCACGTGCCCACCGAAACATTGCCCCTGATCATTGGCCAGGACCATATGCGCATGAACATGGGGTTTTTCATCCTTCAAAGAAACATTACCCAAACACGAAACGATCTCAAGCTTATTATCCAATCTTAGACTTTCAATATATTTGCGGGTATTTTGATTGTAATATCCCAGGCGGGCGCATTCAACAGCCCCAATGACAGAAAAAAAAGCCATCTTGATTTCATGGGTAACACATAATTGTTCCAAGGAAGCCAACAAATCAGCATCCTTTGAAAAACGGCCAATAAAACTCCTCCCACGGGTTACCTGCATAAAACAAATCTTCCTTCTTATCCTTTGATAAACAAAGTATTAAGAATCACGGGATTGCTTGGAAACAGCCATATAATTAATTTTTTCCCCTGACTTACGGGCTTTATGGACCTTAAAACTCTTTGTTTCGTGTGATTTTTTCAGATAAGACGATTTGAACTTCTTTTTCAGGCGCTTTTGCATATTTCATAAATTAAGACCACTGTATATTTTAAGAAAAAAGGCTCTTGCGCGTCTTTCTCATTTTCCTGACTGGTTTTTCAGAATGCCTTTGTTCCCATTCATCAGCATAGCGGCTTATCCAATCTTCGGCAGCCTTTTCAAATCCGATATCATAACCAGCTTTTTCACTTTCGATCCACTTATGCTTATCAATCTCTTTCCGGACTCTTTGATCTTTAAGCAATTTCTTGGATCCCACATTAGCCATCGATACCCTCCTTTTATTAGGCAATAATTTAGCCATGTCATTAAAAATCTTTCGCAAAATTCCCCCTTCTTGACCAAGGCAACAAATACTAACGCCTGGTCTGAAAGTCCATTAAATCTTTACGCTGACGCGCCAAGGATTCCATGCGGTCCTTTAAACTCCGCAAGCGGTCTTCCTGACTAGCTTGCAAGGCTTCCTGACGGTATTTTTGAAGCCGCATCTGTTCTTTGATGGCATCCATTCGCGCCTTCATCTGCTCGCGAGACGTATTCGTGTTCCTTCTTTGAGCGCGCAACCCTTCCAGGGCCCTCTTTACCTTTTCGGTAAATTTATCAAACATATATTTAAGGTCCCCCGGCTGCTGCCTGACTTCGGTTTTCTGCCGCTGCATCATATACATCTTCGATTCGACCATTCTTTGTTGATCTTTCTGCCTTACGGAACTCGCTATCCCCGATTGGGTCATCTGAGCCTCAAGGATCGAGTTATGAAAGAACAAAAAAACAACCACCATCAACCAGACATAAATAAATCTTTTATTATACATACCCCACCTCACTTTTTGACATTACATCCGTGTTATACATATTATACATTATATTCATGATTGTCAAAAAAGCTCGAATTTTCTTTCACGCACATTAGGTAATTAAAAACAGATACTTAAAGGCCCCACCAAGATAAATTTGTCAATGTCGGCCTAAGAATCGAATGTATTTTGTCCTGATCTATCCTGTCAGGCACAGGATAGTAAACCAGCCGGGACCTTCTAAATCGTGTTTTATCAAGAGCATACAGATCTACCCATGTATGATATTTTTTATCCAAATGGCCCTCAAATGCCTTTAACATAATAAAACCCTCTTGCAAGGCATAAACATACTGCAAGATACTCTCTTTTACCGCGAGTTCCTTGACCTCGCCTTCGATCATACCCGAAACGTTTCCTTCAGGCATAGAATCCCCACTGAAAAACGAAAGCAGCATTTTCTCGGCTGCCTCAGGATGGGACAATTCCAAATTCGAAAGATAAGGCCGTATGGTCTTAAAACCGGCTTGGGCTAGTGTCGCATAATAGTATTCCCATTTATTATCTTCGGCCAAGGCCTGAAACCCCCGCTCATCATAATAAGTTAAAAACGCATTCCCCGGGGCCTCAAAAACAACAAAACCATCTTTATTGAGATGCTTCTTCACCAATCCAAAGAACTCACGGCTGTAAAATCTGGCATAGGCATAACGATTGGGGGGCGGGACATCTATATAAATGGCATCATAGGTATCTTTTGTGTTCTTTAAAAAGGCAAAGGCATCCGTGGTCTTGACAAAAAGACGCCTGTCTTCAAAGACATCACCATTCATATATCTTAAAAGCGGATGCTTTTGAGCGAGACTGTTTAACCCGGCGCATAAAGACAGCTGTGTGATCTCGCGAACAGGATTATATTTAGCGACTTCACGGGCAATCAATCCGACCCCATTTTCTATAATGAGAACACGCTGGGGGATTCTTTTATTTAATATAATCGGGATGTGGACCAGAAATTCATTATGAAACTCCTCATGATCGGATCGCATGATAAAATTACCATCCAAGAAAAACATATAACCCTTTGGAAACTGGGGATCCTTAAGATACTTGGCACTGAGCCCCTCAAGGATGGGCCGCTCTTGCTCCTGAGCCCATTGAGGCACCTTGACAATATCAAAATGGTGATAAGAAAAATTGTGGCGCTCAATGGCCGGATACTCTTCGGCCTTCACAAAAGCGTTAAAGGGGTTAGAACTCCTGGTCAGATTATAATAAAAATCCTTGAGGAAGAATTGATTGATCTCATGCAATCCCCCCAGACAAAGGGCCAGAAGGAACACAACACTTAAGAGGCTAATGCCGGCCCGCCAAAGGACCTTCTTGTCAGGACGATCGATCCACAACAATATTGAGGCGCAGAGCACCAAAAACAATCCCAAGATTAAATTGATACATAATAAATCCCGAGGAGACCAGAGGCAGAGGGCAAACGCCATACAGGCACTGACACGGCCCCGGACCGACATATGCTGCATAGTATTGTGATTTTGCCCTTGATGGCGGCTCAAAAAAACACTGCTAAAATAGGCGCAGATAAAGGCCAGCATAAATACAATGAAAAAATAGAGGCTAAACAAAAAAATCCAGCTGACTTGGTGGAGTGTTTTTATTTGAAGCCATCTCGAAAAAACATAACAGGATCTTAGAAAAATAACGGACATGCCGCCGAGCATAGCCAGGAATAATATCACCCCACTAAAAGAAAAATAATCTTTTCCCTTTTTAAAAGGGGCCTTCCCCCTGAGCCATCCCAAACTTAACGCCAAGAGATAAACGCCCATCGTCATGGCATACCACAAAACCGTATTGCCCAAATAAAAAGTCATTTCCTGGGCAAGGCTCAGCTCCCAAAAAGTAACCGCGAACGGGATTAAGAATAATATTAAATAAATAAACATAGACCTTGATGGCCCTTCTTGGTTTATCTACGACAGAAACGTCGAATAAATAAACTTCTGCGTATTTAATAACACATATATACAAAGTATCAACAACATTATCTGGCATCCAAAATAAAACAACGTGATTTTTCGCAACCGGGAGGAGACCAGATCCTGAACAACCAATAATAGCCCTAACCCAATATTGATGAGGGCGATCACCATAGCCCCCAACAAGACCCCTGTTGTAGGATAAATATAAAAACAAAAAAGAACGGCCCCTGAGCAACATCCCAGTTGATACAGCACTGTGGCCTCGCTGTTAAAGGCAGCCCCTGGTGATAATTGCAAAGCAGACCTCGTCCGCTCGGCACGAGCAGAGAAAAACCCGACCCCAAACATCGCCATAATGGCCATCGTTCCCATAATAGGAGGGATCACGCCGCGCGCCCCTGCCATCAACAAAAGAATCACGGATAAAATGCCGGTAACCGTCACTAATAGATTATTTTGTACGAAAGAAGAAGGGGCGATGTTTTTTGTTTGTATTGAAGCCCAGGAAAAACCCGCATGAACGGCCAAGAGATATACTCCCAGCATACATATAAGCTTTAAAGCCATCTCGCCGACAAAAGCCGCCCACACCTCGGCCAGGATCAGCTCAAAACTTAAAGCCACCAACCCCACCACAAAAGATGAGGCGCTCATGAGATCGATTTTTTTCATAGAGAATAATTAACCGAGACCTTTTGTCTTCAGATAATCCGATATCACTTGCCTGTGATCAAAGGCATATTCTTCTTTAAGAAGATCCTTGTATGGAACAATCCTGAAATCCTTGGCGTCGTCACCCGATTGGGGCCGCCCCTTCCCCTTGGCTACAAAAGCGATACTGACCGTATGAAAACGGGGATCGCGGTCCGGCGATGAATACACATGAAATTGCCGCATATCCATTAGATTTAAATGTGTCTCTTCCTTGGCCTCGCGCTTGGCAGCTTGTTCTACCGATTCGCCATAATCAACAAACCCCCCGGGCAAGGCCCATCCATAAGGAGGGTTCGAGCGTTCGATCAGAACAATACCATGTTTCATTTCGATAATAATATCGACAGTCACATAAGGCCCCTCACCCAAATGGTCCTTAATATGGGTGGCATAACCACTGACCGTTTGTTCAAAAATACGATAGTTTTTTTTATTATCCAAACAAAAGGTTATCGTACGCAAACTTGTGCTGTGTGACCTTAAATATTTCATCAATTCCTGGATCATGATCTTAGCCGAACCGATAACGGGGAATTTGGCGTGATGACATCCCAAGGCCGGCAGACTGAGGGAACCCAATTTTAGCTCATCCGCGCATTTCAAAATATTCATGCATGCCAGCCGCAAAATGGCTTCATTCGTATTTTTGCTGCCATCCACCACGGCGCTATGGATAAGACTTTTGGCCTTTAAGTTGCCCGCGGGGGTCCACACCACATCCCCCACATTGACCGGCCCCCTGGCCATGAGTTCATCCTGGATCTTCTTGCTGATCTTTTCCTTTATACTTCTCGCCAAGGTTATCATCATACGCTCATTTAATTGAGAGGAAAAAACAATCCCCTCCGTCTCCATTTGGGTTATATCCCCCTGGGCAAATCTTATTTCTGTATCCCTGATCTTCATTTTAAGTACATGCCTTCGCCTTTTGGGCAAGCTTTTTGGATAAAGCCAAGGCCTGCCTTTTTGTTCTTATTTTACCAGCCGCTTGTTGTTCTTCAATTTCTTTAAGAATTTTTCCAAATGCAGGGGAAGGTTTTAATTTTAAACGCTTAATAAGGTCATCCCCATTAATAAGTCGCACAAAGGGTTTTGCCTTCTGTTGGAAAAAATATCTCTCGATAAGGTTCATGCAGATCTTTTGATGATGCCGCTGTTCCTTCTCGCTTGTGAGAGGTCCCCGTGTTGCTCTTTGGTCAGCCAGGGATAACAAGGCAATGCTGACGGCCTCTCGGCGCGTATCGCGGAAATATCTGAATAAAGAACGTTCACTGGGTTTCTGAAAATTGGATAGATACCCGGGCCTTAAATGCCACAGGACCATATCCTGAAGGGCCCGCCGTTCATCATTGGACAGCTTTAGCTTTATGGCAATATTGCGGACGATATTACGGCCCACCCTTTCATGCCCATAAAAAAAGAGCTTGCCCTTTTCCTTTTTGCGTGACTCCGGCTTACCCACATCGTGCAGCAGGGTTGCCAACTTTATCAAAGACCTGCGCGGCCGCTGCCCCCCCAAACATTCTTGTAAATATGAATCAAGCTCATGATGATCTTTCAGGTCCTTATAAATTTTTTCCAACTCGATAACGCTCTGCAAAGAATGTGGCCAAATATCTAAATGATGGTATGGCCCTTGCGTCACGCCATACATCAAACGAACCTGGGGGATGATCTGGCCCAGCAACCCGATCTTGTCCATTTCTTTTAAGATCACGCTGGCCTTCTGGGAATCCAAGACCTTGAATAATTCATCCCGGATCCTTTCCCATGAAACATCCCGGATCAATTCCTTATCTTTCTTAATTTGGGCCCTTGTTGCGGGCTCGATCGCAAAGCCTAAAATGGCCCGTAAACTATAAGCCCTCAGCAAGCGTAAGGGATCTTCCCTGAACGCCTTGGGCGACACCATCCTTATACGTCGTGCCTTAAGGTCCCTGAGGGCCTTTGTCTTATCCGAGATGACATCATCTAAGACATTTTTTAACGTATTCGCATTAACGGGACAGCATAACGTGTTGATCGTAAAATCCCTATGCGTTAAATCACCTTTAAGGGTCTTAGCTCGAAAATTCGCGAAATCATAAGTCTGTATATGATCCCTCCCTTTTTTAACAACACGCGCACAACCATGTTCTTCATCCAGCAGCACAAAAGCCCCTTGAATCCTTTTGGAGAAAGAACGGGCAAATTGAATGGCTTTTTTGTCAACCGCAAAATCAAAATCCCACCCCTGAAGGCCCAAGAGATAATCCCTTAAGAATCCCCCGACCAGATAAACACCCATTTTTTGTTTATTGGCTAATGTTGATAGGGTCTTTATATGCGGATAATCTTTAAGATATGACATAAGAAAGGATACACAAATAAAGCGCACAGCGTATGGGATATAGCGGCTGAGTGAAATGAGCGCTATACTCCATACTCCATACGCTATACGATTTATTCAATTTTAAAAATCACGGCTTTATTTAAAACTTCCTCGTCCACAAAGATCGGGGCTTGCGCCCGAACGGCTAAAGCGATCCCATCCGAAGGCCGGCTGTCGATCATCTTCTCCTGGCCGCCTGCGGCCCTTAAGACCAATTTGGCGTGAAAAGTATTATCGACTAATTTATCAATGATTAGTTTTTCCAATTTGGCCTCCAGGCCCTCAATGGTCAATAATAAAAGGTCATGCGTCATGGGCCGGGGCACCTGAAGATTGGATAGTTTAATCTTTATGCTGGAGGCCTCCATAAACCCGATAATGATGGGGAATTGCCTCTCCCCGCCCTTTTCCTTAAGAACGATCACCTGATCCTGCCGCTTCTCATCAATGATAATCTTACTTAGTTCCACCTGAACCATAATTATTCCCCATCTTTTCAGTGACTATTTTCGTTTAGCTGCCTGCTTATCCTTTTGTAAAATGACCTTCAACTCTTTCATAAATTGGTTCACATCCCTAAATTGCCTATAGACTGATGCAAAACGCACATACGCTACTTCGTCCATGGATGCCAATTTTTCCATAATAAGCTCCCCGATGACAGACGCATCGACCTCCCGGTCATACTTGCGCTGCAGCCCCCTCTCGACCTCGCTGGTCAACTTCTCAATACGGTCAATGCTAATAGGACGCTTTTCGCATGCCTTGACTAAACCGGATGTGATCTTCGTACGATCAAAGGCCTGCCGTCGGCCATCTTTTTTGACGACCATAAGGGGGACCTGTTCCACATATTCATAGGTCGTAAAACGCCTCGCGCATTTCAGGCACTCGCGTCTGCGGCGGATGGCATTGCCGTCAGCACTGATACGCGAATCCACAACCTTGGTTTCCTTATAATCACAAGACGGACATTTCATAATAAATATATCAGAGATTGGGATATATTGGAAATTTCTGAGTCAGCTCTAAAACCGCCTTCTTCACTTGGGCCAACTGGAGATCATCATCTTTGTGCGTGATCGCCTGATCGATCAATTGGGCGATCTGCTGCATTTCAGGCTCTTGTAATCCACGGGTTGTGACCGCCGGGGTCCCGATACGAATACCGCTGGTGACCATCGGACTGGCCGGGTCAAAGGGGATCAAATTCTTATTAACCGTAATATGCACCTGGTCTAGAACCGCAGAAGCCTCTTTGCCGCTGATATTTTTAGGACGCAAATCAACCATAAAAAGATGATTATCCGTGCCACCCGAGACGATCCTGAACCCCAATCCAGCCAAGGCCACAGCAAATGCCTTGGCGTTTTTTACGATCTGGGCCTGGTATTCTTTAAACTCCGGCGTTAATGCCTCTTTAAAGGACACTGCCTTCGCGGCGATCACATGCATCAAGGGTCCCCCCTGGCAGCCAGGAAAAACGTTGGTATTGATCTTCTTGGCAAATTCCTCCCGGCATAGGATCATCCCACCCCGGGGACCGCGCAACGTCTTATGGGTGGTGGTTGTCACAAATTCCGCATACGGAACCGGGTTGGGATGCAGACCGGCAGCGACGAGACCAGCAATATGAGCCATATCCACAAATAAAACAGCGCCCACGGCATCGCAGATCTCACGAAATTTCTTAAAATCGATCGTGCGCGGATACGCCGACGCACCGGTTAAGATCATCTTGGGCTTATGCTCCTTGGCCAAGCTCAAGATCTCATCATAATCCATCATCTCGGTTTCTTTATGAACCCCATAAAAAACCATGTTATAGCGTTTACCTGAAAAATTCAGTTTATGGCCATGGGTCAAGTGACCGCCGCAGGCCAGATCGAGGGCCAGGACCGTATCCCCCGGCTCCACGGCCACGTTATAAACCGCCTCGTTGGCCTGGGAGCCGGAATGCGGCTGGACGTTAACATGATCTGCTCCAAAAAGTTGTTTGGCCCGGTCAATCGCCAACTGCTCGGCCACATCTACATATTCACACCCGCCGTACCATCTGCGGCCGGGATACCCCTCAGCATATTTATTGGTCATAACACAACCCTGGGCTTCCAAAACGGCCTCGGAAACGATATTCTCCGATGCGATAAGTTCCAGATTGTTCTTTTGCCTTTTGATCTCCTCCTGAATGGCGTTAAAAATATCAGGATCGACTTGCTTTAAATGTTGCATGACATTCCTTTCGAGTGTTTGTGTCCCATTATTCAATTCATGTCCCCCAATTGTACAAAACTATGCTTGATTTTTCCATTAAAAATTTATGCGCTCCTTCTCAATGACCAGCGGCCGCTTCAGAACCTGCGTATGGATAGCGCCGATATATTCGCCCAAAATACCCAAGAAGAACAGCTGGATCGAGGCAAAGAAGAAAAACCCGATAACAACCGGGGCCATCCCCACACTGAACCAATCCCAAAATATTAATTTATATATAAAATAGCCTACGGCTGCAATAAGATTAATAATCGCCAACACAAAACCCAGCATGGTGGCCAACCTCAAGGGAACCTTGGAATGATTTGTGATCCCAAGCATGGCCATGTCATAAAGCGTATAAAAATTGTTCTTCGTAAAGCCGCGCTTGCGTAAAGGTTGTTTATAGGGGATCAGCACCCTTTTAAATCCAATATCACAGATAAGCCCGCGAAAATAAGGATAGGGGTCATCGATCTGGCGCATGATCTCAATGACTTTCTTATCATACAAGCCAAAGCCCGTAAAATTCTTGATCAACTCAATTTCCGACAATAAACCGACCAGGTAATAATATGATTTTCTGATGATGGAAAAAAAGAACCCTTCCTCTGTTTCGCTCTTGATGCCGACAACCACTTTATAGCCCTCTTCCCATTTTTTGATAAATTCCGGGATCATTTCCGGAGGATCCTGCAAATCGGCAACAATGCTGATAACCGCATCCCCTTGAGCCTGCATAACCGCATACGGGCCTGATCTGACCTGGCCGAAATTCCTGGAATTCAAGATCACCTTAACGCGCGTATCCGTAGCGGCCAACTCCCTTAACATACCGACGGTTTTGTCCGTGGATGCATTATCGATAAAAATAATTTCGTAATCATAGCCATTTAGAGACTGCATGACTTTCGTTATGCGGTCATAAAGCTCAGGAATATTCTTTTCTTCATTACAGCAATGCGACACAAGACTAATAAGCTTCATTTTCCCCTCCCTTACCAACCTGGATCCCCTAATAGATTGCACTTTTTACAATATTCAGGCACTTCGCCGTGGGGGTCCAATAATTTTTTACGCATATCAACCATAATAGGATGGTTAAAAACAACGTCAGGTTCAGCGTCAAATAAATTATTGTTAGGTCCGGGCATCATGGTATCCACGCCACAGCAAATGCCCAGATTCCCCAACCCATCGCAATTGATCCTTTGCCACAACTGCGGACAGAGTTTCTTGATATTTTCGGTCTGAACCGTCGCTGGCCAAAGGCAAAATCCCGGCAAGGCCTCATCCATTCTCCTGCGGAATTCAATATAAGCCGGGTCTGCATCTGAGATGATCTCCGTTGGGTCCGGATTAATGCCCATCAACCGATACATCCAGAAACGTAGACTTAAGCATCCTGACTCACGGATAAATCTTGCCGTCTCAATCACTTTTTCTGGGCCCTTCTCAACAACCGTACGCGTTAATATCATACTCATGTGAACCGGAAAGATCCTGTTGATCTTCTCAATATCCCGTTCAATAACGGAACGATTCACATCATAAAGAGAGACGCTGATCCTGGATATTCCCGCCTGTTTTAAATCCCGAACCCTTTCGGCCAAAAGCAATCCATTTGTCGTTGTATTAGTGATATGTCCGGTTTCTGTTAAATAAACCACAATACGGTCCAGATCTTCAACCAAAAGCGGCTCGCCACCCTCCAGGTCGATCAACAAGGCGTTCTTTAACAGAGGATTGGCCATAAGCCGCTTCACCATGTCAAGATCAACCTCGAGCGCCCGCCAATCCGCCTCGTTTTGATGTAAGATCTTAGCGGCCGCGCACGAACCACAGGACAAATTACACCTTAAGGTCACCCAGATAGAACCTATTTGCGGCGTATAGCGTTGCACAGACATTTCAGCCTTCCGGGACAAAGTTCGATATCTTAAATAATTCATAATCTTGGGGACCGCAGGCAGCAAGCGCACCCGGCGCATCATCTCCCAATAATATGAAAATTTTGATCGCATAAAATTAAGTCACTTCTTTCTTAATGCCAAATACGGTGATAATATCATGCAGATTCTTGCGTATACGCATATTGCCTAACCAGGTGCCATCTAACTTTTTATATGTCTTATAAAAAAGACCTTGTTGATCCCATTTAGACAATCTGTAAAATACCGTGCTCAAATACATTAAATGGGCCATATGTCGGGCATCCACCAACTCAAACGAAGCCTGCTCAAGGGCAATCTTCAGAGAGACTTTATTATAATAAAAAAGATGCAGCGGCGGCAGGAATGCATAAAAATTCTTGCCTGTTATTTTGGCGTACAAAGAACCCATGTCATGCACTTTAATGACGATAAGGCCTTGAGGCTTCAAAAGCTGATGGCATTTCTTTAACACATCTAGTGGGTCGACCATATGATCAAAGACATCCTGCAGGGTGATGCAATCGAACCGGGTCTCACCGGGATCATATTCTTCAAAGGTCCCTGTAAAAATCTTATCCCTGTGTTTTTGACGGGCTACCTTAGCATGGCTGGGAGAACGCTCTATCCCGTAACATTCAAATCCGCCCATCACATCAAGAAAATATCCTGCATTGCAGCCAATATCAAGTATCGTGCCCGATGGGATTCTTTTCACAATCAGGGATCGCAAACTTTTAAAATAGTAATTTAGGTTGTTGATATTATCCTGGCTTAAATAAACACAATCGTCATCAACATTCAAATAGGCATCATCCTTGCGATAATAATGATCCAATTCTTCCTGGGACAGTATTTCCCGGACAAAAATCAAACCACACGATGCACACCGAACGATCGTAAAATCATTGATCATATATTTATGCCGCAGGACCGGATGCAAGCATACCGGACAGGATGCATGATATGTTCTTTGTTGTGGTTCCATGGCTCAATCCCGACTTAATAGGGCCTCTGATTCTAATTGAATAGTATCCATCGCAGAATATTTTGGCTTATATCCTAACTTTCGGATCCTATGATAACGGGAATAATATCTCTTTTTTAAACCCGTTGCCGTGTCATACTTAGAAGTCTCTTTCACCTTAAATCTCAGGCCATAGCGGGACGAAAAATATTTAAGGATCTCGCGTTTACTGACCGGTTTTGTACTCATAACATCAAAAGCTGCATTGATGTTCTTTAAGCTCATGCACCTTTTGATCACAGCGAACAGATCCAGCGGATGAACATAATCACGGATAATATTCACATTATCTGTTATTAAAATCTTATTGTTCAAAATACATTTCAATATTTCAGTAATGAAATAGCCGTCTTCAAGGTCGATAAACCTGCTGACATAGGAAAACAACCTTAGATCCACAATACGGAACTTTTTAAAAGCGCGATGTTTGGCTTCCGCATAAAGCCTGGAGAGGGCATAATATTCCTGGGGGCTGATATGATTTACAGCAATCCTATTTAGGGTCTTCTCTTGGGCAGGTTTCTTAAAATGCTTACCATACACTGCCCCGCTTGAAAAACTGACATAAAGCGCTTTAGGGCAACGCGTCAGCAAATGACCCATCACCAAATTGTCATACGCCTCATTGACCGTAAAATACTGCGTATAATCACCCTTATGTTGGCGCAAGGTCCCGACGCCAACACAATTGATCATAACATCAAAGGAGCGCTTTGAGAAATCCCTATATCCTTTATGGACACAACAATCCTTGCCGCGAGATGCCCCAATGGAATGAAGAAAACGCCGCAACTTAGCGGGTGAGCGGGTATATAGATGCAACTGGCATCCTTTATCTTTCTGAAAATTATCAATAAGCCCTCGGGCGATGTGGGAATTCGCGCCTAATATGGCAATGTGTGATCGTTTCATGGCCGATGCGCCCTCCCAAACGATATGTCAATATACTGTAATGATGTCATTGCTTAACTTCAAGCCTTCTCTGATCTGATGAGTGATTTCATCCTGATAGGTATGCGTTGATATAAAAATCGGAATGTCCTGACGCTGTATGCTTTGGGGCATCATGATCTCTATTCCGTTGAGTTTCTTACCGGCATAGCGTTCGTTTGAATCCACAAAAGAAACTATTTTTTTAGGATCCAAGCCGGATCCCAGAAGCCTTTGTGTATGCGTCCCAACGCCCCAAACGATCACCTCGGGGATCCCGGACAACTTATCGCGTAAATTCTTTTTGATCTCACTGTCAAATTTAAGGCATTTTTCTATATATCTTTTAATCGCAGCCTCACTGATATTATCTTTTATAACTTCCCTGTTGCCTTGCCGAGCCTTCCTGGCGAGAACAAATATATCAGGATCAACAGCCTTAGCGAATGTTCTTTTCTCCTGTTTTACATCAAAAACTTCAAAAAAATGACGGGAAAGAAAATTTTTTAACGAAATTCTAGAAAAATAATTAATATGCTCGACGCTGAACTGCTGGAACGGGGCGGTGATATTGGCATCAAACCTTTCTGTGTCCGGGACTTCAATAAACAACAAACCCGTATCACTCATCAAGGATCTTATTTTTTCGATGGACTCATTGATAGCGGCCAAATGTTCTAGGGTCGCAGATAAAATAACCACATCATACTTTCTTGCAGCGCTGTAATTAGCAATATCATCGACGGATACATCCAAACCATATAACTTTCTGGCCGTGCGGACACACAGAGGAGATGGATCGATCCCTTTAAGCTGAGAATACCCTTGCGATTTAAATATCCACAACAATCCTCCGGTCGAACATCCAATATCCAAAATCCTGGCATCACGGTCAGGCACATGCGGGATTATATAATTGACCATGTTTGAATAATGATTGAAATGGGCTCGTGAGGCACGACCTTCATGGTCATTAAACTCATACTTGGACATTTTGGCATAATAGTGATTAAAGTCTTTTTGCTCAGGAATATTATCCGCAAAAGCAAACCCGCACTTCTGGCACACAACGACCCTATATCCGGAGACTAAGCCAATATCGTTGTCATCATAAAAAATCTGGTTATATAATAAACGCTTCTGGAATGAAAAGCATATAGGGCACGATCTGTTGTCATTCTTCATCATGGGGACCTACTTCATATATGTTTAATTCTTTAAAATAATACTATTCATGACATGGGCCAAATAAGCATTCCCTTGGGCGGAATAATGCCCCCCCCTTTCGCGCTGGTCCCGGCCCAGGCGCAAGCGAGGCGTATGAAAATATTCTTTAATAACATTATCACCTTTATCGGCGAAATCACGCGCGATATAGTCACTTAAGGTATAAAATTCCGGGCATCGCGCTCTGGCATCCTCCCAAAATTGTTCATACCCCCAGGTCCCGGTCGCCCGGAAATGATTAATATCCCGGTCGCGCGGGACAAAAAGAATGATCGCTCGCTGGATGCCCCGCTGACGAGCCACCGCAACAAACCTTTCAAAGATCCGCAACGTTAATTCATAAGCGCCTGAAGGATGTTCGGGATCATATAACGGTTGATACCATGCAGGCCCATGGACACCTAGTTCATCCAACAAACCGGATGTGATCCGTCTATTTAACAATATCGCCCGCGGTAAGGTCAATAAATACGGGAAATGGATCCTGCGTTTGGCCAAAGGCGATGATTCAGGCCAGAAATATTCATAATGTAACAATTGCCTTTCTTGAGACAGATACGTCTGGGCATCCATGGTGGCCACATCCGGCAAGGGCTCCAAAGCAATGCTATCCGCATCTTGGAACCATACGGGTCTAAACATCAACGTCGGGCTGTAAATAAAGCTGCTATTCTGGTTGATATTGCGGACAATATTTTCCGACATCATGACCAATATGGCAATTTGGGGTTTATCATCGATATTTTCGATAAACCTTAAAAGGGCCTGTCCGCTGCTGTAAAAATTAACACCGTAATTCTCGACTTTTTTCCCTAATAGCTTGGATAGGACATTGGGCCAGGCTTGCTCATGGCCCACGTCATGAGCGAAGGCGAAAGAGTCCCCGTATACCGAGGCAACTTTCTCAAGCCCGGTGCCTGCCGGGGATATGCGATAGCCTTGAGGTGTTATCCCCTGCGGCTTGGGAAGCCATCCCAGGGAAGGGGAAAAATTTGGCTTGTGCATTAACGCACGGTAGGCTTTAAAATCATCATCTTGCGGCAACCTGTAATAGACATGCCCCGGGATAATACGAAGGGCCAGCAAAGCAACAAGCTCACCTATGACTAATATAATGCTCAAAAGAACACAACCAAATAAAACTTTTTTCCCATGGGATAAGGTATTATGCGGCATAAAACTGTTTAAGCCTCTCTGCGTCATTTTTTAGATCGTCTTCGGGAAACAGTCTATATTTAATAATGTTGCAATGCGCGCACGCCTCCGAGGCACATTTCAACCCGTCCAACATCCTCCTCCTAAATTGCTGAAATTTATTGCCGTTCCATATATCAACCACGGACTCAAGACGGCAATCACCCATAATACCCGGATATTCCCAGGAATAGCAAGGCACGACCTTCCCATCCGGATTGATCTGAAGGGTGTAGAAAGGTTGCGGGCAGACCGCAACATCACCGACTGGCAGACCGAACTGTGTTGTGGAGAAATCCTTACCCTTAAGCACCTTATCGAAATCGATCCCGTCATGAATGGGCACGGTATGCTCAATGGCCATGGTGTCGCATATATCCCCATATACGTCGTAAAATCTTTTTTCATCATCTTTGCCGTCCAAGGCGGTATCCACGATCTTGATATACATCTCAACGTCACCCTTATGTTCATAAAAATATTTCAGATTATCAATGAACTCCTCAAAATCAATATCCACGCCGGAAATTTCCTGATATTTTCCCTTTGTTGTGCCCTGAACAGAGACCACCAGCCGTGAAAGTCCGGACTTTATCAAATTATCTGACATAACAGGACTCAACAGCGCCCCGTTCGTCAAAATCTCTATCTTATGGGCGATCCCCTTAAGCCTGGTATAGCCTACCATATCAACAATATTCTTATGCAAAAGCGGCTCTCCGATGCCAACGAAACGCAGGACCTTGATCTTTTTTGGGAAACGACCCATGTCATCAACGCATTTTCTATACAATTCAAGATCCATGATGACTTCATCTGAAATAAAACCTCTTTTGTCATTCTTTACGGAAAAAAGACAATACGCACATGTAAAATTACAGGCATAGATAGGGAATATTTGGACGACAAAAGGCGTATCCAGAGGTAATACTTCGGCGAGTTTAGTCCTTTTTCCTCCCGGGGCCTGACCACTGATATCTTTTGCTTTCACTATATAAACCTTAATATCCTTAAATCTATGTTAAATAACACGCATACATTTCGTGGACCTTAAGAAAATTATCAGGGCACCCGTCATGCCACTTAAGGTAGCCGGAATCATTTTCGGCAAGCCCCTTATTCTGGGGGACAAAAGAGGCGGACAAAGAACATTTGTACAGGATAGAGATAAAATGGCTCCGGATGTCCTGTTGCGGATGGATACATTGATTAACCGTTAAAGGCGTGGGGTCAAAATCAACTTTTGTGCCGATCTCATTTTCAGCGACCTTTTGCAGTCTGTCCTCCAGGGTTTCCTGGAATCTAACGATCCCGCCGGGTATATGCCACCCTTGGCCACAATAAGGATCATCCCGCCAGGATAAAAGCGTACGTCCTTTCTCATCCTGGATCAAAAGATCCACATTGACCAACGGGGTCGTCGTACTAATATAATAAAATAGATCCTCCGGCAAACCCTGACGCGCGTCAGGAACCTCTTTCTTAAGCGTCTCTATGGCCTCAGTTATATTCATAAAATCTACCCAGATGTAATCACATTTTATGTTTGAAGGGATCCTTGGTTTTATCTTGCTCGCTAAAAACCTGATCCCAGGGTACGGGCAAGGATCTGCCGTAAACCTTGGGGGCAATATACTTATTTATAAAATCTTTGTCCTCCGCTATCAGGCATGTATCGCAATATTCCCCGAAAAACCTTATATCAAATCCGCGCTGAATAATATCCTTAAGCGGCTCCTCAAAAACATTGCCGATCGAGACATGGATATACGGACACGGCAGGACATCGCCATACTGGGTCACGGAAAACATTCCCTTAACCGCGATACATCCCATATGAAGGCCATACGCCGGGGTTAAATGCGTGAACAGCTTGTATTTTTTCTCTAACTCCTCCATGTATCTCATGTCTTTTCTGTTGACCAAAACATCAAAATTGCCTTCCCAGGACCCAACCGGTTTGGCATAACTCACGAAAACGCCTATACCTTTTTTATTGAAATATTCGACGAATTCAATAAACTCCTTTGAATAAAGCCGTTGTTTGGTGACGACCGTTTGGATAAAGATCGCCAACCCGGCATTTAAGGCCACATCCACGGCTTTGATAGCGCGTTCATGCGCCCCTGGGACCCCGCGAAAGGCATCGTGTGACGTTGGGTCCAGGCTATCGATACTCAACTGAATCCGGTCCACCCCTATGCCCTTAAGATGCCGGGCCCTGGCCTCATCCAGCAGCCAACCATTAGTATCGCAGTTAATATAAAATTTCTGGGGATCGATGGCCGCAACCAATGCATCGAGATCCTTAAAGACCAACGGCTCACCGCCTGTGATCGTGACACGGGCCAGGCCCAATTCATCCGCCTGGCGGAAAAGGTCTTGGACGTCGGGAATCGTAAAGGACCTCTTCTGCTTTTGGCCCTGGAAACCTCTAATGGAACAATGCTCACATGTAAAATTGCAGGCATAATTATATTGAAATTGAATAATGGCAATGCTCTCGCCTCTTTTAAGCTTTTCTTCAAAACGGACAATCTTGTCATATACCAACGGTTTTTCCTGCTTGAGCTTATTGCGCCGATTATTTTCCTCTGGCTTTAAACTTTGTTGACTCATCATATCTCTTGCTGGTTAAATATCCATCCACACGGTAATTAACGTTTTTCTATCCGGATTCTTCATAATACTATCATCCACATAAAAAGAATCATCCCGCACATACGTTGTCGATATCTCCTCGATGACCGCGCCCGTCTCGCTACTGAAGATATGATGGGACCCTTTCTCAACGGTCAAAAAATCACCGGGCTTACAAACCTTTTTCTCCCCATCAAGTTCTAGGAGCACATCACCATGAAGAATGCGGAATGTCTCGACCTTTTCCTTATGATATTGCTCGGGATGGGTCTGTCCGGGAACAAGCACGATCAATTTCATGCAATATTCCCGATTAAGGAGATTGACGATCGTGGCGCCGAACTCCTCGAATTTATCTATACCATAATGATGGGAGATCTCCAAGTCCAATGCCTTGGGAACAAGGACCTTACTATCCCGGATAACCTTCTTGACCTGCTCAACGATCTCCGCAACTCGCTGGACATTATCATTGACCCGCGTATCTGATAATAAAACAGGCTGTAGGCGCCCAATATCCTTTTGGGCATAATATTCGATATATTTGGACATATCGTTCATGGTCAATTGATCCTCTTGTGTCGGTATGGCCGCAAAAACGTCAGTAAGCAATATCTTCTGACCTTCTTTAATATCGCGCCCAGCAAAAATGCCGCGCCGCAAAGACATCAATGTCTTTATTTCATTGTCAGTAAAATCATAGCGCTGCCCTTGCGTGCCGCCATAATCATATGCTTTTTGAGCGAATTTGAGCCATCGGGATACCTGATGCGGCGTCGATGAATAGGCATTCACACTCATCGAATCCGTTTCCAGGCCGACATGCCTTTCAAAGACCTCAGCGCCCTTGGCGATCGCCAGGCCTATCGCATCCATATTATCCGGATGTTCATGTGTTGAGTATCCGATCGTTACATGGGGATAACGCGATCTTAAAAGATCGATTTGATTAAGTTGAAAATTGTTATCCTCCGTTGGATATTGCCCGACACAATGCATAAGGACAAATTTTTTATTCCGGTGTTCAAAAAAGCTGGTCACACGGTCAATATCCTCCAGCGTTGAGCCGGCCGTTGAGGCGATAATGGGTTTATCCGTCTTAACAACTCGTTCTAAAAGGGACCAATCCGTAAAAGAACAGCTCCCGATCTTGATAACATCAAATTGATGCTTTTCCAAAAGATCCACAGAGGTCTCATCAAAAGGCGTGCAGATGGACAGAAAGCCATGGGCATCGATTTCATCCTTCAGTCTCTTGAACTGCTTTGGGCTTAAAGCTGTTTCTTTAAAACGTTTCACGTACTTTATATCCATTCGCTTTTGAAAATCAGGATGTATGAACGTATTAAGATGTCTATATTGCAACTTGAACCCAAATTGAAAGTCAAAACCCTCGCAGGCCTCCTTTATTTTACGGATAAGCTGGATCCCATGGTCAACATCCCCCATATGGTTATTGGCCATCTCAAAAATAAAAAGTTTTTTAAAAATATTGGTTTCGTTATTCATGCGTTAAAACCTTTCTATTATTCCCCACAGACGATTTCCTCACGCATCCTCGGATATCTTCATATTCTCCTTCACTTCATCCCTACCCAAGAACGGAAACATATCTTCCAAGGGCCTGGATTCAAAACTACCGTCCTCTCTCTTGTAAGATTTTGTCTTAGGAACGATCCCCTGCTTGGGATTGATCTGGACATCGCATATAATCGGCCCGGAAGATGCCAAAACCTGATCAATTTTTTCCTTTAGCTGCGCGTTGTTGTCAATCCTATCATAGGCCAAACCATAGGCCCCTGCCAGCTTTTGAAAATCCGGAATACCGACCCCTGATGATGTATCAGCCCCGACATAATACCCTGCAAACAAATTGTCCTGTGTGAGCCTGATGGATGAATACCCCTGGTTATTAAAAATAAAGATCTTTAAGGGCAGATCATGATAAGCTAAGAGTCCTAACTCTTGGATGTTCATAAGAATGCTTCCGTCCCCGGCAACGCAAATCGTCCTTTGCGCCTTATGGGCCACACAAGCCCCGATCGCGGCCGGCAGATCCCAGCCCATAGCGCCGTAGCCATTATTGGTAAACGCCCTCTGCCCTTCTTTAACCTTAAAGGCCTGATATAAATTGAGGGCGGCCATGCCATTGCCGGATACGACAACATCGTCGGGCCTTAGCGCATCTGATAATTTATCGTAAAAGACATACGTATTCACATGTTGTTTGTCCTCAAAAAAATCATCAGTGATGGAAGGATATTTCTTTTTCCAGTTTTGACAGGCATCCACCCATTTAGTCGATAGTTCGATGGTTTCCTTGCAAACTTGAGCCGTCAGTTCATCTATAAAATCTCTGGCATCCGCTTCAATGACAATGTCCGGCGAGACTGTATGCTTGGCCATCTCTTCTTTATCAATATCGACCATGACCTTTCGGGCCTTTGTCGCGACATCCTTGTAATTATATCCCACGATCTTAATATTCATACGCGAACCGATCGTCAAAAGAAAATCGGCATTCTGCAGGGCAAAATTTGCCCTTCGCTGTCCTATGATCCCGGGCTTCCCGACTAAAGAGGGGTGATCCTCCGGCAACAGATCCATCCCGTTAAACGAAAGCAATGTCGGCACCGGCAAAATCTCCAGCAAGGATTTAAGCAGGCCTTCCGCGTGGGCCAAACGTATGCCGCAGCCACATAGCAACAGCGGTCTCTTGGCATCCTTTAACAATCTAGTAACCTCTTTAACTTGATCCCTTAACGCAGAGGTATTTTTTTCTAAATCAAACCTGGTCGGTACAAACGTTTTAAGGTCTTTCTCTTCCACTTGACTGCCCTGAACATCCAAAGGTATGTTGATCCATACCGGTCCCGGACGCCCTGTTGTCGCTATATAATAGGCCTGTTCCAGCTCATATTGGATCATATTGGGATCATCAATCGTGACGGCATATTTTGTGACCGGCTTAACCATATCAATAATATTAATCTCCTGCTCCCCGATTTGACGCAAACGCGTATAATCGGCAATTAATTCCCTCTTTACCTGACCCGAAATAACGATCATTGGCACCGAATCCACAAATGCGCTGCACACCCCGGATATGGCATTGGTGCTTCCGGGCCCCGTCGTTACCAAGCAGGCCCCAATGGAATTCTTTTGACGGGCATACCCTTCGGCACAATAACCGCTCGCCTGTTCATTATGATTACAGTAATATTTTATATGAGGATTTTTACCCACAGAATCACAAAGGTGAATGATGCCGCCCCCCGAGACCATAAAGACATCCTCTATCCCCCTTTGAACCAGAAAGTTTATGACATAATCGGAAACTTTCATATAAAAATCCTTTTATTTTAATTTCAAGGCAACCAAATATTTACCCATGGCAAAGGGCCTGTAATGCTGTTTAATATAAGTAACAAATATTTTTAACGTCTTATAATGATTATAATAAAACGCAGGCAGGATTCCGGACACTAATTTAGATTCAATAAAGATATATTCAGGCTTTTCCTGCTTTACCTGATTCATCATCCTGTTAAATTGATGGGGTGTTATGAGTTTCCACCCCCCGAACTCCCTCATCTTCATTGAACGCGAATGCACGAGACTAAATGTATAAAAGAACGGCTTTCGATCAGCCGCCATGAGCGTTGCGGTTTCATAACTGCTGATCAAGCAAACCTTGTCCTGTGGTTTTGTCAGACGCCTAATCAAATCAACATCATCTTGGGATATAAATATATCTGCCATGTCCTTTTTATATCTGACAACTTCCTTGGCGGATCTATTGAAAATATGAGGATAATTATAGACGGCAGGCGTTGAAAAGAAGACAAGCATAACCACACTCACGAATAAAAGACGCCCCCTCTTTCTTTGAGAAGCATCCTGAAAGGCCAAAAAACGCTGCACCCAAAAACATATAATAAGAACGAAAGGGACGCTCACGATCAAAAAACTCGATGAGGCCGAACGCAAGATATAATAGTGATACATGCATAAACCATAAACACTCAGGGCCGCCAAAATAATGGATTGACGATCGATCTTTTTAATCCAATTAAGGCTGACAATAAGAATTAAATTAAAAACATATGTCACGGCCACGCCCATGGACAGGAAAAAATAACCAAACTGTCCATCTTTCAAATTTCTTAAGACCGGTATCGCATTCAATCCCTTGGTCACGAATTGTATGATCTCTGACGCATTCTGCCAGAACAAAGGAGAAAGGGCCTGTGTCCCGGCCACGGCTAACAATAGCATGAAGCATACAGCTATGGGTAGGATAAAACACAGCGTAACAAAAGGAATATCCTTTATAGATCGATAAACGAGGCCCCTGGCCTGTGGCAATATCAGTAACAGCAGTCCATAAGCATAAAAAGACACCAGTATAAACATGCCGGCATCGTTCATATAGAACAAATTGATGCCGGCCAAAACAGCGCCCATGATAATAAAAAATCCCTTGGTTGTCCTTACATGCAGCAAAATAAGGATAAAAAACATAGTATCAAAGAAATAACGCACAACCGTACTCTGGGGGAATTGCCAAACAAAATAATCAGCCCCATGGCTGAACATAGTGGCATAAATAGCCAGCAACGTTCCGCCCACAGCCACACCGATATCTTTAAGCCATAAACGTAAAAATAAATATATTAGGGTATAATAAACGATCGTCATCCAGACAAAAATTAAAAGAATATTTTCATACGTATATCCCCCTAAAATTCTGGCTAACGAAGCGACTAAAAATGGCATCCCATATCCGTATTGGCTCCAGGTATCAATATTTAAGATGCATCCTTTAAAAACGGCCCATCCAGGCGAGGTGATAAATGCATCAAAATGCATGAACCCCTCAGCGACACATAATTTGGAAATAACATAACTGATTTGGGGAACAAAAAGTAAAATAAATATGCTTAGAGGAATGCCTAGATCAACTAGGCGTGTTAGCCATATGGATCCCGTAAAATTATCTAGCCACTGACTTAAACGTAGCCAAAAATTGCTTAAAAAACGCCAAGATAATTTTACGGCAAATGCCATCACTAAAAGAATCTTAAATACTGTCATCGCCATGGGAGGTGCATCATAAATAACTATCTTAAATATCACAAAACCCAGCAAGAAAGTCAGCGTCAATTCCGCATAAAAATACCTTTTTAGTTGGACACCCCATTCGGGATCATTAAATTTACTATGGAATATCCATATCCCGCATATCTGAATGACAATAGTCGTTATAACAAATATGCGATACAAAGACGTGTCCCTCTCCGGGTGCACCGTCTTTTGATATATATCGTAAATCGAGCTAAGTTCGGGCTTAAGAGGAATATGAGAAAAGACCCAAGAAAGAAAGGCAAGAAACTGAAAACCTACGAAGACAGAGATAAGGGATAATAGAATAACATTGATAACTTCACGGGGGAATTTCCGTTGTCCTATATTTTCCATACGTTTTATAGCCGGACATAAAGATTAGCGATACACCCTGGGATTATGAAGCCTTAAAAACTTTCTTTTCCCGGCGCTTAATTTGATTGACCCGCCGGGCATGACGCCCCCCTTCAAAAGGCGTCTTCAGCCAAGCCTTAATCAATGGGACCATCTGATGACTTTTGACGAACTTGGCGCCCACAACCAAAATATTGGCATTATTATGCTGCCGCGATAATAGGGCCGCCTGTTTGTTATAACACAAGGCGGCATAGGCACCCCGAATTTTATTAGCGGCAATGGAATGGCCAATGCCGCTCAAACAAATAAGAATGCCCCGAGCCTCCTTGTCCCTAGCAACGCGACGGGCCACATCAAACGAAATCCGAGGATAATCACAGCTGACGTCCTTTTTATGGGTTCCCACATCAACAACATCATGACCTAAGGCCGTCAACCGTTTTGTGACCTTGCTTTTTAAAGCGACACCCCTGTGATCTGCTCCGATAAAAATTTTCATCTTACCCCCTGCCAATAGCCTCGATTCTTTTAAATCAACTCAATTAACTTCTCCAGGGCATTCTGGATCATCAAGAAACATTCCTCATAAACCCCGGAAGATTTACCAATAGGGTCGGGGACATCCAGGTCCCCTTCGCTGCCCTTTTGCTCATGCATAAATTCCTTAAGAAAATAAACCCTTTTTTCGACTTGTGGAAGCCTTTCCAAGACCTGACTGCGATGGTTCTTCGTCATCACCAATATAAGATCCGCCTTATGCAGTAAAATGCTATTTAAAGGCTGGGATAAATGCATTGAGGCATCAATACAACGCTTTTTTAATACCGCCAGGGTCTCGCTGCTGGCCGATGACCTTATAAAAACGCCCGTTCCGGCAGACAACACATCCACATCTTTCCGCTTCATTTTCTTGAGCATATCCCTTAAGAGATATTCCGCCATAACAGAACGGCAACTATTACCCGTACAGACAAAAACGATTGTTTTCCGTCCGACTATGCGATCCACCTCTTTTTGGGAGATGGCGCCTTCCCGCACGACGGTGGGCTTCTCTAAAGTAAAGTCAACGACCGATGATGCTTGTTTGAATTTAGCCGGCCCACCGTCAATGGCGATATCAACCAAACCATCCAAATCCTTGAGGGCCTCTTCACATGTCGACGGCGATGGATGTCCCGAGATATTGGCAGATGGTGCAGCAACCGTACATTGGGATTCTTCAACTAACTTGATAGCAATATTATTCTGCGGCATGCGGATACCTATGGTGCTGCCTTCATCGAGCCCAGGGACCACAACCGTCAAGGGCCCCGGCCAGCATGCATCAACCAGTTTATAGACGGCGGATTCCGCTGTCCGGGTATAATTGGACACCAGACCTTTCTGGGAAATATGAATTGAAAAAGGCTTGTCGGGCGAGCGCTGTTTGACCTCACGTAAACGGGCCATGGCCTTTTCATTATTGAAATCAGCGGCAATCCCATAGACGGTCTCGGTTGGAAAAATAACAAGGCCGCCCTGGCGAATTATCTTAGCGCACCGTGCTATTTTATCCAATTCCGGGAATTCCGGATGAATCTGGAGGATCTCTGTTTTCAAGGCTTATATTTTTTCCTTTAAGATCTTTTGGCGTTGATCTTCCTTAAATTTATCCAATTTTTCACCAATACCGGCATCATTCAACGCCAATATCCGCATGGCCAAGAGGGCTGCATTCTTGGCCCCGGGCTTGCCGATAGCCACACCCCCGACAGGAACCCCCGGAGGCATCTGGACCGTAGACAGAAGTGAATCGATACCCTTTAAGACCGATTCAATCGGCACGCCAATCACAGGTAAATTCGTATGGGCCGCAACAACACCTGCCAAGGCCGCCGAACCACCGGCACCGCAAATAACAACCTGAGCGCCCCGGGATTTCAATCCTTCGGCATATTCAGCGGTCTCTTTGGGTGTTCGATGGGCCGATAAAACCTTCATCTCAAAAGCGATGCCATTTTCCCTCAAGATCTTGGCCGTCTCTTCCATGATCGGCAAATCCGATTTACTTCCCATCATAACAGCCACTTGTATCTTTTCCATAACAAGATCTCCCATGTAGAAACTCGTTAAACTTGAATATTATTCTTTAATGCTTTGGCCCCGATATCACGCCTAAAAAAACAATGTTCAAACTTGATCGTCTCCACAGCGGCATACGCCTTATCCATAGCTGTCTCAAGTCCTTGACCCAAGGCCGTCACTCCCAGGACCCTCCCCCCAGAAGTGATGATATGCCCATCCTTTTTTTGGGTGCCGGCATGAAAAATTATCGTATCAGGATCATTGATCTGGTCCAATCCCGTTATTGCAAATCCCTTCTTATACTCTCCAGGGTATCCCCCCGAGCTCATAACAACACAAACACAGGACCTTGGATCCCAGTCAAGCTCGATCTCATCTAGATATCCCTTACAAGAAGCCAGCATCACGTCAATGAGATCATTCCTCAACCTGGGTAAAATAGCCTGGATTTCAGGATCCCCAAAACGCACATTATATTCCAAGACCTTGGGCCCCTCAGGTGTAATCATCAACCCAACATATAGGATCCCTTTAAAAGGATTATTATCCCTCAGCATACCCATGATCGTCGGCTCAATGATCCTGGCCGAAACTTGTCTTAAAATAGAATCCGTAACGATAGGGGCCGGTGAATAGGCGCCCATGCCGCCTGTATTAGGGCCCAGATCATCATCAAAGATCCTTTTGTGATCTTGGGAGGATTCCAAAGGAAAATAATTCTTGCCGTCACTGATCACCAGAATAGAAGCCTCCTGCCCCTGGAGACATTCCTCCACAATGATCCTCGAGCCGGCTTCCTTGAACTTTTTCTTTTGCATCATATCATCAAGGGCGGTCTTGGCTTCCTCAATATTTTGACAAATGACAACGCCTTTTCCTGCAGCCAGGCCATCCGCTTTTATAACCAAAGGATAATTCGTATTCTCTATAAAGGCTGTGGCCCCCTCAAAAGTATCAAATACCTCAAAATTAGCCGTAGGGATATGGTGCCTCTGCATAAATTCCTTGGCAAAAATCTTACTGCCTTCCAATTGAGCCGCAAATGCATTCGGGCCAAAAATGGTCAAATCTTGTTTCTGGAAGGCATCGACGATCCCGGCCACCAAGGGGACTTCGGGGCCAACTATCGTCAGATCAATACTCCTTTCCTGGGCACACCGAACCAACCCCTCGATATCCTCAGCCTTAATTTCCAGGCATTCAGCGAGCTGAGCAATACCCCCATTACCGGGCGCACAACAGATCTTATTGACCTTTGAACTCTGCTTGATTTTCCAACAAAGGGCATGTTCCCGGCCGCCGCTACCAACGATAAGTATATTCATAAAACCTCCGCTATTTCAAAATCATCTTCTTTTTATTTTTAATAACACAACCAATATCGTAGCAAGGAATTTTTTGTTTCTTCATGAATGTTATCACTTTATCTGCCTGGTGGGGTTTGACCACCATAATAAAACCAATCCCCATATTAAACGTCCGGTACATCTCATATTTGGTTATTTTACCCTTTTTTTGGATAATTTGAAATATCTTTGGTACCGGCCAACTGGATGTATGTAAAGAAAAACTTAAACCTTTAGGCAATACTTTGGGCACCTTATCATAGAAGGCCCCGCCAGTATTGTGGGCCATCCCATGGATATCAAATTTCTCAAGCGCCCTGAGTACCGGTTTGACGTAGATCCTGGTAGGCCTCAACAATTCCTTAGCCATCTTTTTTTGCTGTTGAGCCGATAAAACTTTACGTACCAGGCTGTAGCCATTCGAATGAATGCCGCTGGAGGCAAGCCCCAAAACACGGTCACCCTTTTTGATAGCTGAGCCATCTAATAGGCATTTTTTTTCAACAACACCAACGGCAAAACCTGCCAGATCATAATCTTTTACAGCATACATACCCGGCATCTCCGCTGTTTCCCCACCGATCAATGCACAACCAGCCTGTTGACATCCCTGGGCGATCCCATGGACAACCGCCCGCATGACCTTGGGATCCAATTTACCGCAGGCAATATAATCCAGGAAAAACAAAGGACGCGCGCCGGCACACAAAATGTCATTCACATTCATGGCAACTAAATCGATCCCGACTGAATCATGTTGCCCGGCCCTGATCGCGATCAAAAGCTTCGTGCCGACACCATCCGTAGATGACACCAATACGGGGTCCTTATATCTCTTGCTATCCAATCCAAAAAGAGCCCCGAAAGCCCCCCTGCGTTTAAGGACATGCGCACTCAGTGTCCTGGACATATTGACCTGAATGCCCTTAACAAAACTGTTGGCCTTATCAATATCCACGCCGGAGGATTTATAAGTTATTTTTTTCATGCTAGCTGACTCCTGACATAATTAACACCATTCTCAAAAATACGCGCGCCCTGCCCCTTTTTCTGAGATTTTAATCTAGTCCACATGGGATGGTGATGAAAAAGAAAATGCCGCTCGGGATGAGGCATCAATCCCAGGATACGGCCCGTCGGATCACTGATCCCGGCGATATTATCAACAGAACCGTTAGGATTAAGAGGATACGTTGATGTCCCCTGTCCCGCCTCATCAGCATAACGGAAAACGATCTGATCGTTCTTTTGAAGGGATTTTAAGACACCCTCATTTTGGGGAATAAACTTACCTTCCGCATGCGCCACAGGAATAAAAATGGTATCCCCTAATCCCTGTGTCCAAAGGGACTTGCCGCTGATCTTCAAATGAACCCAACGGTCCTCAAATTTCCCCGAATCATTGTTCGTTAAGGTCACCTTTTGGACATGATCTTTGAGGGCCTGATCATCAATGGCGCCTGGCAAAAATCCTGTCCGCACCAGGACCTGGAATCCATTGCATATACCGATGATCAATTTGCCGGCATCAATGAATTTTTTTATATCGTCACCAAGCCTTAAGCGCAGTTCATTGGCCAGGATACGCCCGGCCATGATATCATCCCCATAGGTAAAACCGCCGGGAATGGCCAGGATATGATAATCCGCTAACCTTTCCTTTTTCTCCAAAAGACGGTTTACATGAACCAACTTTGGCATGGCTCCGCTATGTTTAAAGGCAAAAGCTGTTTCCTGGTCGCAATTCGTACCAGCGGTCCTTAGGACAATAACTTTTACTTTAGCCGCCATTTGGTTTCTTTTTCCTGTAAAAATTCCTGATCACATTGATAACATCCTGGGGATCATCAACGACCGTAATTAACTTCAATTCCTTGGCATTGATCTTTTTCTCGGCCAAGACCGTGTCCTTGAACCAACCCAGCAAACCTTGCCAATAATCACTGCCGACCAAAACGATAGGAAACCGTTCGATCCTCTGGGTCTGAACAAGGGTGATGCTTTCAAACAACTCATCCATCGTCCCGAAACCGCCTGGAAAAATAACAAAGGCCTTGGCATATTTCACAAACATCACTTTACGGCAAAAGAAATAATGAAATTCAATAAGCGTCGTAATGTAGGGATTGGGTTTTTGCTCAAAAGGCAGATCGATATTGAGGCCGACAGACTCCCCCTTGGCCTTCATGGCCCCCTTATTAGCGGCCTCCATGATCCCGGGGCCACCTCCGGTAATGACAGCGTACCCTTCTTTAACCAACAATTCGGCTGTTTTAGCGGCCATTTTATACATCTTATGGCTTTTGCCGGTTCTCGCCGATCCAAAGATTGTCACCGCCTTACCTATTTCAGAAAAAGACTCAAAGCCCTCCACAAATTCGGCCATAATGCGGAAGACACGCCAGGGATCCTCCCACTTAGTTAAACCTCCCATTATTTTTTTCTTCATTATTCACATCCTGTTTTTACAGATTTATGAAATTAATAAACTTTTAAGGCAATGCGCCCAAAGCAAACGAACTTTAATTGCTCCCTCTAATCCATGTCTATGTGTCCGGCGACCTTAATCCCAGGCTACCATCTCAAAGGTTTTTGCCAAGCCTCTTTAAGCTCACTTAATTTTGATCGAATGATCAAGTTGCCGTCAAGTCCCTTGACCTTCAATGTATCTCCATCCGTTACCTGCCCAATGAGGCCAAGGGGGACATCTTTCATGAGCCTCTCAAAATCACCCCTGTTGTCAGGATCCACTTCCACGATAAAACGTGACTGCGACTCAGAGAACAATATATGATCATCCCTTTCCCCTTTACCCGAAAAGGGCACCTTCTCAATAAAAACCTCACAGCCCAACCCCGAGCCAAAAGCCATCTCGGCCAACGCCACGGCCAGGCCGCCTTCTGAACAATCATGCATGGAAAAAACGATTTTTTTACCCACGGCCTTGGCCACAGAGGAAAATATCTTTTGGCCCAGTTTGATATCTACCTTCGGGACCGAATCCCCCAATGCCCCGCATATATCATAATAAATCGATCCGCCTAATTCCGCTTTTGTAAGCCCGACGACATAAATCAAACTCCCCTTTTTCTTAAAATCAAAGGTCACGCATTTCGTAATATCATCAATGATCCCAATCGCGGAAATAAGGATGGTCCCGGGGATCGCGATGGTTTTATTGCCCTGGGCATATTCATTATACAAACTATCCTTGCCCGATATGAAAGGCACGCCGTATCCTTTGGCAAACTTATAACACCCTTCGGCACAGCGGACCAATCCCCCGAGGCGATCCGGCTTATCCGGATTGCCCCAGCAAAAATTATCCAAAAGGGCTATCTTCTTAAGGTTGCCACCAACAGAAATGATCTGGCGGATAGCCTCATCGATACAGGCGCCGGCCATCCAATAAGGGTCGATCATGCCGTAGCGGGCATTGATCCCATTGGCAACGGCAAACCCCCGTTGGGATCCCAAGATAGGCGCCACCACACTGGCATCAGAAGGGCCGTCGCAATAAAGACCGCCTAATGGCTTGATGATGCTGCCGCCCTGAACTTCATGGTCATATTGACGGATAACCCATTCCTTGGAACAAACATTATAATGCGAAAGGATTTTTTTCAAACTATCATCAAGTGTGTGAGGGCACGTGATGTTCTTTTTCTTACTTTTAAACGGGAGCCAGCGGGCCTTCTTTGTGATCTTAGGATTCCCCTCATGGAGAAAATCCATATCCAGGTTACAAACCTCCACCCCTTTATAAAACAGCTCCAGCCTTCCAGCGCCCGTAAATTCACCGATCACAGTCGCCTCGACATTCTCAGCCGAAAAAATGGCCAAGAGTCTCTTCAGATTCTTAGGCGGCACGGATAAGACCATCCGCTCTTGTGATTCGGAGATCCAAATTTCCATGTATGAAAGACCGGCATATTTCAATGGGACCGTATCCAAGTCGACACGCGCGCCCAAATCCTTTCCCATCTCACCTACCGCACTTGAAAACCCGCCCGCCCCGCAATCCGTGATGGCGCTATAAAGGTCTTGATCGCGGGCCTGAATAAGGACATCCATGACCTTTTTTTCCTGGATCGGATCGCCAATCTGGACCGCCCCCGAGGAAATGACCTCGGATTCATGCGTTAGTTCTCCGGAAGAAAACGTCGCCCCGTGGATCCCGTCGCAACCGGTTTTGCCGCCTACGGCAAGAATATAATCCCCCTTTAAGGCCTTTTTCCTTTCCTTACCCTTCGGCAGCATGCCGATATTGCCACAATATACCAAGGGATTTCCCACATAACGTTCATCAAAAAGGATCGCCCCGTTAACAGTCGGGATACCCATTTTATTCCCGTAATCCTTCACGCCGGCGACAACGCCCTTCATGACCCGCTTGGGATGCAAAGCCCCCTGCGGCAGATGATCAAATGGATGATCAGGGGAAGCAAAACAAAAAACATCGGTATTGCAGACGGGTTTGGCTCCGAGGCCCGTCCCTAAAATATCGCGAATAACCCCGCCGACACCAGTATTGGCGCCACCAAACGGCTCCAGGGCAGAAGGGTGATTGTGCGTCTCAACCTTAAAACACACATTTTGCTGGTCGTCGAACTCGATCACCCCGGCATTATCATGAAATACCGAGACACACCACGGTTTATTTAGTTCTTGGGTAACCTTCATGATCGTTGATTTCAGCAGACTCTTGATACGCCGGGTCTTTTTCTTGCCGTTGCTGATGTAGGTATAATCAATATTCCCCCTAAATGTTTTATGAAAACAATGCTCACTCCAAGTCTGGGCAATAGTCTCGAGCTCACAGTCCGTCGGATTGCGCTTGAGTTTTTTAAAATATTTCTGGATAGCCTTCATCTCCTGCCCATTGAGAAACAACTGACCTTGAACACTCAATTCTCTTAATTGGCGCTCGCTGGCACCTAGGATATCTAGCTTGACAGTACAAACATCCTGGGAGGCTTGATCGCGGGAAAGCAAATCAATGAAGGAATTATCTTTGACCACATGCTGAATAAGTTTGTTGGACAAGACCTTCTCAACAATAAGGTTCAGCTCGCTGTCCGTGAGCTCACCCAAAAGGTGAAATTGCTTCGATGTGTGCACAGACGTCTCGCTTGTGATCCCAAAATCCCGAATGCCTTTGCGCGTAGACTCCTCAACAGGATCCATAACCCCGGGATTATAGGCGATCTCAACGACATGACTTTTTTCCCTCGAGGGTAAAAAAACATGTTCCTCCAAAAGGCATACGCTATATTCCTGTGTTATATTATCGCTTAATAACTGGGAGGCTATCTTTGTGATCTGAGCGGCATTAATGCCGCCAGCGATGGTAAAAACCTGGATAACAGAAACATGGGTAACGGATGTAAAGCCAAGGTCATGGATGTCCCTCTCGATGCCTTGGGCATAAGCATCAAAGACCCCCGGTCTTGTCTTTATCTCAACTCTCCATATCATCTTTTGATGAGGGAATCCTTCTAATCTGGCAAGTTAATAGAAGAAAATCTATTTTGATCAAAATAATTATGAACGGTACCGTTTAAAATATAATGTCACGTCTTTGCCTGGGAAACACGGCTCAATACTTCTTGATAGGCCTCTTCAACATGCCCCATATCCTTTCGAAAACGGTCTTTATCCAGTCTGCGTCCGGTCCCGCTTTCCCATAAGCGGCACGTATCAGGAGAAATTTCATCCGCCAGGATCACCTCTCCCTGACACCTCCCGAATTCGAGTTTAAAATCGATCAAATCTATGTTCAGGGAACCAAAATACTCTTGCATGATCTGGTTGACGCTAAAGGCATATTTTTTGATTAAATCGATTTCTATATCTGCGGCTAATTGTAAGCTGCGAATATGATATTCATTAATAATCGGATCACTGAGCGCGTCGTTCTTATAACAAAATTCAAGCACAGGAAACAGGAGCTTTTTCCCCTCTTCAATATTTAATATTCTACAGATGCTTCCGGCCGTTACATTGCGTATAACCACCTCCAAAGGAAGCATGGCAACCCTTTTGATCAACATCTCCCGGTCACTGAGCCTCTCAACAAAATGATTAGGGACACCTTTAAGGCTCAAAAGCTGAAAAAGACAGGAAGAAATCTTGTTGTTAATTATCCCTTTCTCGTTTATCGTCCCTTTCTTGCGGGCATTAAAAGCGGTCGTATCATCCTTAAAGTACTGGATCAACAGATCCGGCGCATCCGTCTCATAAAGGATCTTCCCCTTGCCTTCATAAACCTGGCTTCTTTTTTCCACGGCCCCAATTTCCTTTGACAAGCTCATAAATACTACTTTAATCCGACACGCTTAAAAATATAATCACGGTGACGCGTATAATATTTAATGTTGAAGCAAGAATCAATGTCAGACGGTTTTAGATATTTGCGGACTTTCCTGTCGCGATAAAGCACATCACGAAAGTCAGATGTCTCCTGCCAAACCTGCATGGCACATTGCTGAATGATCTGATACGCCTGCTCACGGGTCAAGCCCTTCTTCATCAGTTCCAAGAGGATCCTCTGGGAATAGATCAGCCCTTTGGTCTTGCTCAGGCTGCTTATCATATTTTTCGGGTAAACCAGAAGACCGTCGACAATGGGCGTGAACTTATGGAACATATAATCAAGAATGATCGTGCTGTCAGGCAAGATAATCCTTTCGACAGAAGAATGGCTGATGTCCCTTTCATGCCATAGGCAAATATTCTCAAAAGCGGCCTGGGCATTCGAACGCAGGATCCTTGATAACCCGGTAATCCGTTCGCATGTGATCGGGTTGCGTTTATGTGGCATCGCCGAAGATCCTATCTGGCCCTTAAAGAAGGGTTCCTCCACCTCCAAGACCTCTGTTTTCTGAAGCAAACGGATCTCCGTAGCAAATTTATTCAAGGATGACCCTACGAGGGCCAACGTCATCACAAACTGGCAATGAATATCACGCGAAATGATCTGGGTGGCGATATTGGCAGGCGCAAGATCCAGTTTCTCACAAACATATTCTTCCACAAAAGGGTCTATATTGGCATATGTCCCCACGGCCCCAGACAGCTTACCCTTGCGCACCATTTCACGGGCCTGTTCCATGCGTTCAAGATTCCGTTTCATTTCATCATACCACGTTGCCAATTTAAGGCCAAACGTGGTCGGTTCGGCATGAACACCATGGGTACGTGCCACACAATTGGTATCTTTATATTTCTTGATCTTGGATTTTAATACAGCCAGAAATTTCTTAATGTCGGCAATAATGATATCACTGGCCTCCACCAACTGCACAGCCAGAGACGTGTCCAATAGATCCGATGACGTTAGCCCCATATGAAGATATCTGGCCTCCGGGCCGATCTTCTGGCCGACATTGGTGACGAAAGCGGCAATATCATGCTTGGTTTTTTCTTCTAAACGTTCTACTTCCTCGATATCGAAACTTGCATTCTTTTTAATCTTCTCCATAGACTTCTTGGGGATCAATCCCAATTTACATAGTGCCTCACAGGCCAAGACTTCAATATCTAACATGATGGAAAATTTGTGCTCGTCTGTCCAAATATTTCCCATTTTAGATAATGTGTAACGCTCTATCATGTCAATCTCCTTTCCAAAATGAGCTTATTACAAAATAATGAAAATAAAAAACGAGTGATCTTGAACAATCAGGTGTGAATTTTAAAGGATAATGGCTTATTCCCATAGGCATTGAATTTGAGGTATGTATAAATATTTTGTGTAATGGAACTTGTATAATATAACAAATAATATTTTTAAGGTCAATTAAAAATAAAAAAACGGATGCCATTTTTATGCCAAAATGTTCATAAAACTATATACAGCAATAGTTTACATGAATGAAGGAAGGCCGGATTGCAAGACAAAACACCCAAATTTTTTATAAATTATTATATCTCAATATGTTATAAGGAAGGATTTATCTGATTAAGCAGCCTGAGGTTAACGTATACGATCAGTTTAGCAAGTCTTCTTTCTCTAATATATATTACTTACTATTAATATTATCTTTAGTTTCTTGCTTTTGCATAAACTCTTGGCCATGCTTCTGAAAGTATTCAAAAGCCGCCCTCATGGTTTCCTCCATAACAATAGGGGTTGTCTCGATATGCTTGATGCCGGAAGGTGAATTATAAAAATTAACAACATCCTTCAATTCGTCAAGGGAATAATGCTTGATATAAATAGGCACGATCTCCTCGATGATCTCATCAAGCTTGAAAATCTTCTTCAACTTTTCATACGTTTCTGGAGAAGCTTGGTCAAGTAATTGTTTAAAAAGTAAATTTATATTTTCCATAGCCTTATTGGCTTTCAATAATCTTAAGACAAGTTCTTTTTTCTCATCATATAATTTCTCATCTTTTTTCTCCTGCTCGGTTTTAGCAAATACATCCTCATCGTCCCCAAGGATCCGCGCGATATCAGTAGCAAAGATCGTCCGCACTTCATCTCCTATTTTGATGCGCACAGCGTATCCCGTATTTTCAACCAGGTCGCCTTGAACAATACTGCCATTTTTAAGAAAAATCTTCTCGGCATAGCCATGAGATGTCATGCATATTAAAAGAATCGTAATAAAGAAAATTTTTGTTTTCATTTTATATACCCTCTTTCATTTATCTTTCTTTAGTTAGTATAACACGTATTTAGACCATTAACATGCCTGTTGATTGATAATTAAAGTTGAACCTGAATATGTTGTATGTTAGGATAAACCATTATGTTGCCCACGACACAAGCCCAAATTGATAAAAACCTGCAACGTTTTTTGACCAATGCCAAGAAACGTTTTAGGATGGATCTAATCCATCCGATCTTATTTGACAGCATCGAGGAATTTATCCTTCGCAAAGGAAAACGTATCCGTCCGACCCTCATGGTCTTCAGCTATAAAGGTTATTGCGCTTCACAAGAACACATTTCCCCATCCATCCATTATGTTTCCTCCTGCATTGAGTTATTGCACAACTTCATGCTCATTCATGATGACATCATTGACCGATCTGATCTGAGGCGCGGCAAACCAACACTGCATAAAATCCTTAGAAATGCCGCCCGAACAAAAGACCGAGATAAACTCGGCTCTGATCTTGGCATCGTTGCTGGAGATATCGTCTACGCCCTTGCCATAGATGCTTTCCTCTCCGTTAAAGCTCCGCCCAAAAGGAAAGAAAAAGCCCTAAAATATTTCATCAAGACCGCGGTGTTCACAGCCATGGGGGAATTCATTGACACCTTATACGGCATGGACAAGATCGAAAAGATCAACGAAAAAGATGTCCTGCTTAACTACACGCTAAAAACAGCTCATTACACTTTTGACTGCCCCTTGGTGGTCGGAGCCATCCTAGCTGGGGCACCGCCAAAAGATGTCCACCGTCTCTCCCAATTCGGTTTACTCATGGGCCAGGCCTTTCAGATCCAAGATGATATCATTGGCATCTTCGAACATCAAAAAAATATCGGGAAATCCATCTTAAGTGATATCGAGGAAGGCAAAAAGACCATCTTGGTATGCCATGCCTACCATCATCTGAAAGGCAGACAAAAGAAATCTTTCCTATCCCATTTTTCCAAAAACCATAAAACGTATGCTGATCTTAAAGAGATCAAAAAAATTTTTATCTCCTGTGGCAGCCTAGGGTACAGCCTTGATGCCATCAAGATCAGATTAGATCTGGCCGAAAAAATTCTTTACTCTCTATCGATGAAGCCTAGATATGTTACAGAGATAAAAAAATCCCTCTTCAAGCTTTTTGCCCCCTGTGACAAAATTGCCCGCCAGCACCAAATTATTTTTAAAAACAATTGGATCTCAAATTAGGTAAGAGGAAATTTCATCAAGAATAAGACAGCCTTGCGGAGTTGTTTTCAGAAAAGGCTGTTCGTAAGAAAGGAATCCGTGGGCAACAAATTCACCTATTTGGTCCCATCTTTCTTTCGGAATATCATATCCGCATTCTTCCTGCACTTGCTCGATATCGACCCCCCTGTTGAGCCTAAGGCCAAAAACAATTCTCTCCATCAAGCGTTGTTCGGGACTTAATACCTCAAAACTCAAGGTGGCCTCCTTTCCCTGCTCGATCCTTGTCATGTAATCCTTGATACGTGCCACATTCCAACTACGTCTGCCATCGGTATGGGAATGAGCCGCCATCCCAATCCCATGATAATTTCCGCCATTCCAATAATGCATGTTATGCATCGATTCTTTCCCTAGCCTGGAAAAATTACTTATTTCGTATTGTTCGATGCCAAGATCCCTTAAAAAATCTATAGCCCACACATAATGGGATATTTGTTCGTCGCCACCCAACGGCTGGACCTTTTTGACGTAAAAACGGCTGAACTCATCAATAGTTAGGCTATATAAAGAAACATGTTCCGGAGATAATGCTTTGATCATATTAAGATCTTTTTTAATATCTTCCAGACTTTGTTGAGGCAAACCATAGATTAAATCAATATTGATATTATCATGTCCTGCATTTCTTAAAATATCAAATGCTGCAAGTGCCTGTTTATGATTATGCCCCCGGCCTAAATACATTAGATGGCCCTCATGAAAGGATTGAATGCCCAAGCTGACGCGAGTAAAATGCAGATCCTTGATCAATCGCGCCTTATCTTTATCAACATCTTCGGGATTTAATTCTATCGTTTTCTCTTTTATTCCGGCATTGTTTAATTGCTGCATGACGGAACGATCAAGGCGGGTGATCTGATCCGGGTTTAAGGTTGACGGCGTCCCCCCACCCCAATACACCGAAAAAATATTTTCATGCCTGCCGCCTTCTATTTCCTTGATCACACAATCAATATAACGATCCGCGTGCGCGCCACGCCCGACAACGACAGAGAAGGAACAATAAAAACATTTCTGGGAGCAAAAAGGAATATGGATATAAATTGATGTCATTGATAAAAAATTATGCTTTTTTATTTTATTTTATCAAATTTTTTTATAAAAAATTATTTTTTTAAAATGGCAAGATTGCCATCAATGGACAAAAAGTTATCTCTCGACGAGAAATGCAAGTATTGTGGCCAAAAATATTTTTTTAAATTATTTTTACGACGTAAAAAAAATGAAATTATTTTTGCATATAAAAATGACTATGATAATATTTAAGTAAAGGTTAAGATAATTAATTCTTAACAAAGGAGAAAGAACAATGGTCGTCAAAAAGAAAAAAGCAGCTAAGAAAAAAGTAGCCAAGAAGAAAAAGCCGGCAAAGAAGAAAGCAGCCAAGAAAAAGCCGGCAAAGAAGAAAGCAGCCAAGAAAAAGTAGTTTTATTGTAATGATTTTGTAAAAACCCCTCAGGATCTCTGAGGGGTTTTTACTTTATAGATGTTTTCAAGAACTCGCCATCACCATCCCGACTCAAACGATTTCAAATAGTCTCTTGATGAATTTTATAATAAATCTTATAATCAGCTATGCTAAGAAAAATACCCAGACCTGTCTTCCTGCCCCTGTTATTCTTCACTCTTCTCTTAGTAATAGCCTTTTATGACATTGTTTTTTTGGGAAAAACCTTCAAGGTCACTACGGCCAATTCCCAGGCCTTACCGACAGGTGCCTATGGACAAGAAAATAACAAGCCTGCATTCATTCCCATCAACGGGACGGATACCCCTGTTATGGAAGAGCCAATGTACGAGTTCATTAAAAAAAATCTCTGGCATGGCATCGTCCCCCTTTGGAATCCACATCAGGCCTGCGGCTTCCCCATAATCGCCATGATAGAAATCGGTATGTTCTTTCCCCTTAACGCCATTATGTATCTCCTGCCCTCCTTGTATTCCTGGGACCTGCTTATTCTCAGCAGACTTCTTTTGGCAGCTCTTTTGACGTACTGGTTTATGCGCTCGATGGGATTTTCCAAGATACCGTCATATGCGGCCGCTATTACCTTTATGTTGAGCGGGCCCATGGTCCTGTGGCAGTACTGGACAGCCAATGTTGATATTTTATTGCCCTTACTCTTGATCGCGCTTGACAGACTGATAAAAAAGGCGCGGATCCAGGACATATCCTTTTTGGCCAGCGCCGTGGCCTTAACTTTTCTTGCAGGTCACCCGGAACATATTTTTCTGGTCAATTTTTATGCCTTTACTTTTTTTATTTTCCGGCTTATGGCCCTGAGAAAAAGGATCAAGATTAAAAAAGTCCTCCTTTATTACTGCGCCGCTCAATGTCTAGGGCTTAGCTTATCGGCGATTGTTCTTTTCCCTTTTTTGAGGAATTTTACTTCGGAATTCTGGAACGCGCACCCACAAGGTGTCGGCACGCTCCTGGAGGAAGAAAAAAACAGAGCCTTAACTCTGGCTCTGCCGCACTTCTTCCAGAAAGTGCCCCTGACCTTTCAATGGCAGTACGCCGGTTGGCTGGGTGGATACCTTGGGACATTACCCATCGGCTTGGCTTTCTTAAGCCTTTTTAAAAACCACAAAAAAAGTATGAACTATTTTTTTGCCATTATGGCATTCGTTATTATCGGCAAACAATATAACCTAACGGTCATTAACTGGATCGGCTACCTCCCCTTGCTGAACAAATGCCGCTTTGCTTGGCATACCATCGCCCTGGCCGCCTTCACTGTTGCCGTTTTAACAGGCATGGGGGTAAGGAGTGTCCTATGCTCTAAGAAATCCTTCCTTAAAGGTTGTATATATGCATCCATGCTCTTTGTGATTATTTTAGGCCATTTATTATTCTTAAAGGGAGACCCCATATTTAACACGGCCCTAAAGGCAACGTACTTTGCCTGCGGCGTCCTGTTCATCTTTCTTTTAATACTCATCATAAATGACAAATATATCATCCAAAAGAAATGGATCGGGATAATATTATGTTTAGCTTTATTTAGTGAATTATTTCTTTATATCCATCGGGGATGGGTCAAACGTTTCGACTCTTTCCCTAAGGTCCCTTATATGGAATACCTGAAATCCTCGCCCTCCCGTGTGCGGAGTTATGGGAACTTCTGGGCCTTTTACCCCAATACCGCCAGCGCTTTCCAAGTTGACGACCTGGGTTTCTTTTTTGGGCTCGCACCCAAACGCTTCGTCACTTTCGTCAATACCTTGCTCATTCGCGACCATTTCAGGAATAATCTCCGGCCTCCGGCGTTAAGGGCCATTCCCGTTGAGGACCGCGAGCATCTCCTGGACATGTTGAATGTTAAATATATTATCACCCCCAACGTGAACACCTACGCGAATTTCTTTAAAGGCAAATTCAGGGATCCCGGCCAAAAACTTTCATTAACCTACAATAATGAAGTCAAGATATATGAGCGCCCCCATTCATTTCCCCGAACATATATTGTGCACCGTGCGATCTTTGAAACAGACGAACAAAAGGCCTTGTGGCTCGTTAACTCCATTGGATCGCAACTTAACGATGTCGCCGTCATCCAGAACCAACCCATTAGGCCAATATACAATCTATTAAAAGACGCGCCCGTGACAGATAATTCTAATGCCAGGATTACTCACTATACGGCCAATGAAGTGATGATTAATGCGGTGATGGAGAACCCCGGGTTTTTAATTCTTGGCGACGGCTACCATCCCGATTGGCGGGTTTTTGTCAATGATAAAGAAAGTACAGTTTTTCAGACCAATTATTTAATCCGGTCCGTATTCCTGCCTAAGGGCATTTATAAAGTACGCTTCGTCTTTGATCCAAAGTCATTCTACCGTGGAGTATGGGTGAGCCTATCAAGTATGCTTTTCATTCTGGCCCTCTGGCTTATCCCCAAATTTTATCCTCATTTATTTAACCATTAAAAAAGGCCAGAGTTGCGCTCTGGCCTTTGAATAAACAAAAAGATTGACGAATTATTTTCTTTTAACAGCACCCTTTCATTTTGCCGTCTTATTGGCCCCACGGCTCTTTTGGGGTACTGTCTTAACTTTCTTTTTTGCGGCCTTTTTTCGTTTTTTAACGACTTTTGTTTTCTTTTTCCCTTTGAGGGTATTATATTTGCGCGGCATATGGTATTTCATCCAGCCTTCTGAATACAAACGAAGCCATTCGTCCGTGGCCCTCTCGATACCAATACTATAACCCGCCTTTTGGCTCTCGATCCACAAATGCTTATTGATTTCATCAATAACCCTTTTATCTTTCAATAAATGTCTTACATCAGAAATTTTCATAATGCTGCCCCCTTAGGAGTTCATTATATAGATTAAAACAACGAACAAATTATAACGCACATCAATATTAATTTCAAAGTAAAATTAAAATTTAGGCAATAGCACTTTCATGCTTGGAATCACGTAAAAATAATACCGAGGTCTTTAACTGGGCTGACATCTCGCGAATGAACTTTAGATCCGGGATCTCTGGCATCCCGAAAATATTGATATCGGCCCCGGGGGCCTGACTCAGGAGTTCCTTGAATTGGCCAACCAGTATTTTTGTTTCAATATTAGACGGCAACCTCATAAGGACCGTTAATCTTTGCAAATAATCCTCTGATTCCTCGACCTGTTCTTTATTGTCAACTATTTGAATGATCTTGACATGCCCATCCCAATTCTTTTGCAACTGCAAAGCCACTAAAATGGACAGATCTATATTGGGGCTCCCGCGTCTTATCCATAGATTAATATTGTCTTCCTGATTAAATCCTGTTTGGGAATAAATCTTTGAGATGACCAACCCCAACCCCTCCGAGATCGCCTCCCTAAGAATCCCTAACGCATAATGATCCTTAGAGGGATCGTCCTCCAGAATATAAAAAAGAGTATTCGGCGGTAAAAACATATCGGTAGCGGCCTGGATGACATCACGGCTCCCCGCATAAACATCGTCACTCAGCACCACGCTCGTTTCGATCAGCAACCCTTCATCCAGCAAGGGCTGTATGATCGTCCGTAATCGCTTCTTTTCTTTTATTTTCGGTGATTCCATTACCTCTTGCGGGGAAGCCTGTCTTTCATGAAGCCCCATGGCTGTGACATCATGACTGATGATCTTAAAAAAGAATAGCCTCCCTGATGCAGCGGTAATGGACTCGATCAACCGAATAGATTTGGCCAAGAGGTCAAAATTCCAAACCGGAATGACCATGTTGGGTTTCCAGATCTTGGGGTGATAAGGAAGCCGCGAAGCCGCCCGGGTCATTTTCTCGGCCAAAAAGATCAAGAGACCGCTACGAACATCGGGAGAATAAAATTTTATACCCTGTCTAATAAGAAAGACATAAATAATACAAATAACTACCATAGCCATAATGGTAAAAGGAAGATTGATCAGCAGCATGACACCCAGACAACCTAGGCCGCCTAAGAAAGGAATGATCCGGGGTACCCGAAAAGACGGACGAAAACTCGCGATCCCGATACTTTGCTCAATAAAAACAGAAAGATTGATCATCCCATACGTAATAAGAAAGAACAGGGTAAGCAACCCGGCCACCGTATTAAGTGTTCCTAATAGAATCGTCAGCAACGTTATCAAGGCCGTCAAGAGGATTGCCGTCGTTGGCTCTCCTTTCCTATTCAGTCTGGCAAAAGAAGAGGCCATGGGGATAATCGAATGCCGACCCAGGGCGACCAAAATCCTTGGGGCACCGACAGCCATACTCATCGCGGAGGAGATTGTCGCGCCCATGATCCCGGCGATGACCATCCATTTCCAGCGCCCCAAATCAATAAGAATGGTGGGATTCGCGATCAACGCCGGCGCCGAGGCATGAAAAACAAACCATACAGCTAAAGCGATATAAATAACCAAACTGACAATAACCGCCGCTAAAGTGCCCTTGGGAATGCTTTTTTGAGGTTCGATCAATTCCCCCGACATTGAGGCCCCGGCCAAGACACCCGTGACCGCGGGGAAGAAGATCGCAAAGACCGTCCAGAAACTTTCCCGGGGAATATTTTGGATGGCAGAAATTGGAGTGTGGATCGTTTGTGTTGATAAAAAGATCGACAATAAGGACAGGCCGATCAGGGCCATGATCACATACTGCACTCGAAACGCCAAACGGGCGCTATAGTAGGAAACAACTAAGATCGAGAACCATGCCAAAAGGGACACCAAAAGGAAATTATGGTATGGAAAAACCGAAATCCAGCATTCACTAAAACCGGTTATATAGAAAGCCACCGATATCGCTTGAGAAATATATAAGGGAATACCGATGGCCCCACCGACTTCCACCCCTAATGATTTGGCAATTACAGAATGGGCCCCACCCGTACCGATGCGGATATTCGTAACGATACTGGACATCGATAAAGCTGTAGCCAATGTAATAAGATTGGCACATCCGATAATGACCAAGGACTTTGTCAAACCGACCTGGCCCACAACCCAGCCTAAGCGCAGGTACATAATGACGCCGAGTATGCTCAAGAGGCTGGGTGTGAATACACCTTCAAAGGTTGTGAATCTTTTTTGTGACATGATAATTGTTTTCGCCGTTTAAAAAAAACGACTAAGACCGCTAGAAATAAACCTATGACCGCACTACAAGCGACTTAGCCTTTAAGCATCAGGTTTTGTGTCCGATCCTGCCTCGTCCCTATCACTTTCCCCACCGGCCTTTTTGAATTCCTTGATCGCCTTGCCAATGGCCTGACCGATCTCGGGCAGCCTTTTAGCGCCGAAAATCAAAAGCAGGATCAACACAATGATTAATAATTCGGGAATGCCAATGTGGCCCATGCTCTATCTCCTTATTCAAACCGTTTCGATACCGAATTGTTTCTTTATCTTTATTTTAGCGTCGATAAAATCCTTATGATCCAGACGAAAAAGGCCAGCTATCTTCCTTATGGTCTCATGCTCCTCATGGGCCAGCTCCCCATCAACGCAGGCTACACGGAAAAGATGCTCAACGATCTCCCTCTTTTTAGTATAGGACAACCCGCCACTGATCTCATGAGTGAAGGTAAACAGATCTATGCTCTCTTGAGCCGCTTGCTCAACAGAGGTCATCACCAGCGGGATTTCTGTTTCGGGCACCAAAGCGTAATCCTTTAATATTTTACGAATATTCTCCTTTTCCTGGGGCAAAAACTTCTTGTCTGCCTGGGCCACCATCCATAAAAGAACACCCAAGGCGATCTTATCATTGACCTCTGTGGCAGCGGCCAAAGAAAAATTTTCTTTCTTCAAGGAAGCCACTACGTTGCGCCTGAAGTGATCAAGAAAACCTGCCATAATTTAGAATAAATTACTCCTCCAAAATAACCCTGTAATAATCCTTCTCAAAATCATCCAAGGTTTGATTGATCGGATACACATATGAAATAACATCCAATGGGGACTCAACCCGGACATAGGTGACTTGTGTATTCCCATCATAAACCGCTAACCGCATCCCTTTATTGGCGCCGTTGAGAATACCTAACGTAGCCAAGATAACGTTGTTCTTTCTGTCGACCCAAAGATGCCCCTCTTTTCGTTGAGCTTCCTGAGGGTCATGATACTTCTGGCTTTGTTGCAACAATTTATCAATGTAGACGGCCTGGCCAACCTTCCTTTCCAATCGGGCTACCTGGGATTCAGCCACATCCCTTTCGGCATTGACGGCCAGCATATTCTCTCTTAAAGATGTGATTTCTTGGGACTGTTCCTTTTGATCATGAAACATAAAATAAACCACAGCGGCAAAGCAAAAGAATGCCAAGACAACAAATATCATGCCAAGAAGGATTATCTTTTTATTAACTTTCTTCTTATTTTTTGCTGTTGTTTCCATAGTTAACCCAATAAAGGGGTTATAACAAAGATCCTTTTGTCTGCCCTAATATTTTTCAAAAAACCTCAATTTATATAATCAGTTTTATGATAATTGAGCCAGGCCTTATTTGCAAGCGCCAAAAATGATTTTCATGCCTTGCATTTATAAAAAAAATATGACACACTTATTTTGGAAGAGGAGGTAGAACGATAGCGTTAAGCACCTTTAAGGTCTATCACCTTGACAAGGGCGGCGGTAAATCGCCGTCCTTGTTTTTTACTGAAATGAAATTTATTGGCGGCCCAGGAGAGCAAACATCTTGGTTTTGTACGCCTCAACACCCGGCTGATTAAAAGGATTAACCTCCATCAGATATCCCGTTATGGCAACCGCCTTTTCAAAAAAATAATATAACTGCCCCAGGGAATCCGCGTCAAAGCGTGGGATGATAACGGTCATATTGGGCACGCCGCCCTCATAATGGGCTTCAGCCGTCGCTTTATAGGCCTGCTTATTGACATGGTCAAGGTCCTTACCGGCAACGCAATTAAAATTGTCCACATTATCTTCATCATGAGGGATGATCATCTCATGTCCGGACTCTTCGGCGATCATAAACGTCTCGAACATGTTGCGCTCCCCATCCTGTAAAAACTGCCCCATCGAATGCAGGTCAGCCGTGAATTGCAGGGCGGCCGGGAAAATGCCCTTGCCGTCCTTGCCCTCACTTTCACCAAAAAGCTGTTTCCACCATTCATCGACAAAACCCAACCGCTGATAAAATGTGGATAATATCTCGATGCCTTTACCTTTCTGATAAAGCAAAAAACGGGCAGCGGCATAACGATAAGCGATATTTTCATCCAGGTTCATTTGTGAACAGGCCTTTTGGGCCTTACGGGCACCCTGGACAAGGCCGCGCACATCAATGCCGGCCAACGCCAAAGGCACAAGTCCCGCCGCTGTTAATATGGAGAAACGCCCCCCCACATCTTCACGGATAGGATAACTGCGATATCCTTCCTTGTCGGCAATAGACCTTAAGGCGCCTTTTTGGGCATCCGTAATACAAATGATCCTTTTCTTGAGCTCCTGAGGGGGATATTCGCCTTCCATATATTTCTTGATGATCCTAAATGCCAAGGCCGGCTCAGTGGTCGTCCCTGATTTTGAGATAACCACAACCGTAATCCGTTTGCCTTTCAAGTTATTGATCAAATGATATAGATACCCGCCACTCAAATTATTGCCAGCAAAATAAACAGGTAGTTTTTGATCGGCTATGAGGAACTCCAGGGTCGCCCGAATGCCGATATAGGATCCGCCAATACCAATACTAACAATACAGTCGGACTCCTTACGGACTTCTTCGCCCAATGTCTCAATCTCTTCTAAAAAAGATTCCTCGATCTGCTGGGGCAAATCCATCCACCCCGTAAATTGATTCCCTTTCCCCGTCCGGTTTTGCAACTGCTCATGAGCCTGTTTGATCGCGGGCAATAAGTCTTTCAATTCTTCTTCTTTGACAAAGCCTTTAAGATTATCAGTATTTAGTTGAACCTGCATCGAATAATATCCTTTCTCAAGTTACTTTTTTAGAATTCTATCATGCTTCCCTGAATTGTCAAAGGGGGGCGAACAATCTTTTATATCCTCTCCTTAATTATGCCACCACCTAGGACCTTGTCCCTTTTGTAAAAAACAACCGATTGGCCGGGCGTCACGGCCTGTTGTGGCCTATCAAAAATAATGCGTCCCTGCCTACGATCCTTTATAAATAACCTTGCCTGGACCGGTATGCTGTTATATCTGATCTTGACCTCCCCTTTAATTGAGGTCTTAGGTATCTTATCGGTGAAAAACTGACAATGATGGGCCCATAGGCCCGGGGCCTCCAAATACTCTCGTGGGCCCACGTAGACCGTATTCCGTTTCCTATCGATCTTATAAACATAGGCCGGATATCCCAACGCCAATCCCAGTTTATCCCTCTGGCCGATCGTATAATGGGACAGCCCCTTATGCTTCCCGACATCCTGCCCATTATGGTCCATAAAAGATCCCGGCTTACAATAGGCGGCGCCTTTATAATCCTTAATAAAACTTTTATATCCTCCCTGCGGCACAAAACAAATATCCTGACTGTCCTTTTGATCGGCCGTATTTAATTTTAATCTCTTAGCTATCTGGCGCACTTGAGATTTACGGTATTCTCCCAGGGGAAATAAAATCTTACCCATCACCTTTTTGTCTATGCAATACAAAAAATACGATTGATCTTTGTGAACATCCACCGCCTTTTTTAATTCAAAGGCCCCCCGATAGCGGTTATAGGCAATCCTGGCATAATGCCCGGTCGCCAGATGCGTAGCGCCCAAGGCGGTGACCCTTTTATACAGGACGCCGAATTTGATCATTTGATTACACCGCACACAAGGATTTGGTGTGCGGCCGGCCTGATATTCCGCCACAAAATGTTCTATAACAAGGTTCTCAAAATCCTCCTGAAGCGTCACAACATGATGGGGAATGCCCAGGATCCGGGCAGCCCGTCTAGCAGATTCAATCCCTTTAGCTTTACGGCGTGAAAGGGGCCTTTTGTCCGTCCGCTTACTATTAAAACACATGGTAATACCGACCACTTCATGGCCCTGCCGCCTAAGGAGAGCTGCCGCAACGGATGAATCCACCCCACCGCTCATAGCCACGAATATTTTTTTCCTTGTGTCCTTCATTAAGATCTATTTTCTCCTATATGTGCTTGAGGACCCCGTCACTTTCTTAATCGCCCCATAAGTGACGTCGAGCAGCGTTTCCAATTCCTGCTTGGATATCACCAAGGGAGGCATAAGCACGATCACATTCCCCAAAGGCCGCAACAAAACATTCCTTCCCCTGGCCTCCTGACATACCTTTATCCCGATCTTTTCATTCCAGTGATAAGGGGTTTTCTTCTCTTTATCCCGGACGAGTTCTATGCCGACCATCATTCCTTTCTGGCGCACATCGCCGACATGTTTCAACGCCGCAAACTTTTTTAATCTATTATTTAGGATGCCAATGGGAGACCTTAATGTTTCCACGGTCTTATTCTGGTCAAATAGCTCCAGATTAGCCAAGGCCGCGGCGCAACATAATGGATTTCCTGTATATGTATGCCCATGAAAAAAAGTCTTCTGGTCACGGTAAGGAAAAAGAAACCCATTAAATACTTTCTGGGTGGTTAACGTAGCCGCCAGGGGCAGGTAGCCACCGCTCAGGCCCTTAGCCAAGCAAAGGAAATCAGGGGTCACTTTTTCATGCTCGCAGGCAAACATCTTGCCCGTGCGGCCAAATCCAGTCGCCACTTCATCGGCGATCAAGAAAATATCATGTTTCCTACAGATAGCGCTCAGGCGGCGCAATATGCCTTTCGGCCAGACAATGATCCCGGCTGCGGCCTGCACAAGCGGCTCAACGATCAACGCGGCGATGGTATCATGTTCGCGGGCAAAAAGTTTTTCCATCCGCCGGAGACATTCTTCCGTATATTGGGGATATTTCTGCCCCTCGGGACAACGATAAAAATCCGGGAATTCAACCACCAGGGTCTTGATGATCAAGTCCCTGAAAACCTTATGGAACAGATCAATCCCGCCCACACTCACACTGCCCAGCGTATCGCCATGATAGGCATTGCTTAAATGCGCTATACGTGTTTTGTTTTTATTGCCCTTATTCTGCCAATATTGATACGCCATTTTGATCGCTATTTCAACCGCTGTTGACCCGTTATCTGAATAAAAGACCTTTGCCAGCCCGCGCGGAGCTTTCTCGACCAGCTTCTTGGCCAATAGAACGGCCGGGGTATTGGACGCTCCCAAAAAAGTCGAATGGCTCAATTTATGGACCTGCTTGATCAGGGCCTGATCTAACAGAGGATTTTGATGCCCATGCACATTAACCCACAGGCTGGATATACCGTCTATATATTGATGGCCGTGAATATCCGTCAATGTGCACCCTTTAGCGGTATCAATAATCAAAGGCTTGGATTTGAGCCAATCCTGCATTTGTGTAAACGGATGCCACGCGTAACGCTTGTCCCATTCCTCCAAGGGCTGACTTTTTATGTCCAGATGTCGGTTCGACTGCAGGATTGTCGCGATCGCGATTCTACCTTTAGCCTTTTCCAGGATCGATGAGCGGCTAATCTTTTCAAAATGGGGGATAATGCCCAGGACGGGCACGCCGCTTAAACGACCGATGGTGTCCGGATTTGTTTTTTCCGCCACACCGGCCTTGCCGCCCTGAATATCATTAAAGATCACGCCTTTGATGGATAGGCCTTTTGCTCGGGCCTGGTTGATCGTCAAAAGGGTATGGTTGATCGTGCCCAACCCCAGACGCGCAACGATAATAAGCTCTAGATTCATTTCTTTAATCAAATCCGCCATCAAATAATCATCTGCGATCGGCACCATCAATCCTCCCGCGCCTTCGACCAACATCACCTCATGTCTTGTGGCAAGCCTCTGGTAAGCCTGCATGATTCTCTTGATATTGATCTTCGTGCGTCCCTTTTTAAAGGCCACATGCGGGGACAAAGGCTCTTTGGCATAATATGGATTGATCTCTTTTAGGCTGTCGTTGATCTGCAGAAATTTCTTAAGGCGTGCCGTATCAGCACCGGCACATTGAATCGGTTTCATCACCCCCACATCACAACCATGCTCTTTGATCAAGGTCCCCAAAACGGCGGTCGCAATGGTCTTGCCGACGTCCGTATCCGTCCCTGTAATAAACAGGCCTAAATTTTTAGCCCCCGGCATCATCTTGGGGCGCTGCCCTGAGGATTTTTTCTTCTGTCTTGCCTGTTTTTGACTGGAGGCCGCGGCCTCTTGTGTCTTTTCTGACATATAAAAATCCAGAGGGTTGATAAAATCTCGGTCCTTTTTCTTATCCATAATGACTCCCTTACATTACTTCATAGCTTTTAACCAAATAATCTCAAATGACGCGCCCACGCCATCCCTCAGAGAGAAATGATCCCGATAATAGGCATCGGCCTGCTGCAAAACCCCCTTACCGATAAACCTTCTCTCTCCCAGCGTATTGGCCCCTATCCCTTTGAGCCATCTTAAAAGTTCGCGCAAATCCTTAAAACAGATCGTCCGCTCCTCGAGAGAACTTTCGATCCCCATAAATCCTGCCCACGCCGCCGAGCGCCGAATATCCGCCAATTTATGCAAGCGATTGAAGCGCGGCCCCTCACCCTTACAATCCCCGCCCACGTGTTCGAAGGTGGCAAACAACTCCTTTAAGGATTCATAGCCAAACATTGCGAGATAAAAAACCCCGCCGGGTTTGAGGACTGAATAGGCCCAACGAAACGCCTGGCATAGATCAGAAACCCATTGATACGAAGCATTCGAGACGAGCAGATCGAAAGTGTTATCCTTAAAGGGCAGACAGGTCGCATCCGCCTGTATCAAGGCAACATCTTGTATTTTACTCCTGGCTAACAACAGCATCTCAAAGGCCAAGTCCAACCCAACAATGTGGGATCCCGGGAACATCCCCTGAAGCCCGGGGAGTAGGCGCGCGGTCCCTGTGCCGATATCCAGAATGCGCCAAGGCCGCTTTGTTATGCCGGATCTTTCCCGTAAGGTCAAAACCAACGAGTCGCTCAGTCTTTGAAGAAGCTCATCACCCAAACAAGCCTGAAGATCAGCGAGGTCTTCATATTGATGGCTGGCACGCGAGAAAGCTTTTTGAACCTGGGAACGGGGTATCTTTAATATCATGCTCTCCTATTTTTCCTTCACGGCGCCAATGGCATATAAATACTTTTAAGAAATTGCTCCAAGACCAGGTTAAACTCATGCGGCTTACTTAAGAACGGGAAATGCCCGCAGCGTTCGAACCAATCCAAGCGGGCATGAGGTATTTGCTCGCTCAAATAGGCATACAGTTTAACCGGGCAGATATAATCATCCGTTCCGTTGATGAACTGCACAGGGACATGGATCTTGGGCAATACGGAGCGCATGTCCTGCTGCTCCAAGGTTGTCAGCATCTCCAGCAAGGCTTTTTTATCAGGCAGGAAATCTGTCTTACGAAAAGTTTGGATCCATTTAAACCGGCGCGTGGCCCTCTCTTCTTTCGTAAAAAGGGAACGGAAAAAAATATTAAGCATATTGGGATAATGACTGTCGATCTGCTGCGCCAATTTTTGAAGGCTGGTGACATCGAGACCAAATGGGTAATCATCGCTTTTGGCAAATTTAGGCTGCGAGCCGACCATGACCAGGGCCTTGATCTTGTCAGGACAAATGTCATAGACCTTAAAAGCGACAAGACCGCCCATGGAACTGCCGATGATCGTGGCCGGGACCATCTCCAAATGCGTCATAATATCGATGAGCCCATAAACCATATCATTAAAGGTTACGGTATGATACTGGGTTTCGCCATGGCCGGGCAGATCAACGCTCAAGACCTTAAAAGACCGAGAAAAATATTTGACCTGTTGGCGCCATATTCGTGAATTAACACCCCACCCGTGCAGAAAAACCAAAGGTTCCCCCCGGCCTTCAACTTCATAAAACCAGTCAATATTGGTAAACGTCTTATAAAAAGGCATAGTCTTTTAGGGCGTCCTAGCCTGTATATTCAAGCGTGGCCCTAACCTGGGGACACCCTGCTACATAGACGCCAGAATATCCCTGCATGTTTTAAGTAAATATTCTAAGTCGCCACGCGTATGCGTTGCCATAATGCTCAAGCGTACACGGGCCATATTCTCAGGTACCGTCGGCGGACGTATGGCAGCCGCATAAATCCCTGCCTCAAAAAGTTTCCGGGAGAATCGCAGCGCCGCATTCGCATCGCCCAGGACAATGGGTATGATCGGCGTTTGACTCTCAAGTGTATCATACCCCATTTTTCTGAGTCTATCTAACACAAAGTACGTATTATCCCAAAGTTGCTGGCGACGCATCGGTTCTTTTGCGATAATGTCAATACCCTTTAAGGCTGCGGCAGCCACGGCCGGCGGCAAGGCTGTTGTGTAAATAAAAGACCGGGCCTTATGGATCAAATATTCAACCAGATCATGAGAGCCGCAACAATACGCCCCAAAGGACCCTAGGGCCTTGGACAGCGTACCCATTTGAATATGGATTTCCTTCTGTAAACCAAAATGGTCAACAGCCCCGGCCCCGCGCTCGCCCATGACGCCAAAGGCATGCGCCTCATCAACCATAACCATGCACCCATATTTCTTTGCCAAGCGCACTATTGTATCCAAGGGCGCCACATCACCGTCCATGCTAAAGACCGTATCGGTAACGATCAATTTTTTATCATAATCCCTGGCGGCCTCAATTATTTTTTCCAAGGCCGTCATGTCTTTGTGCGGATACCTCTGCAGCTTCGCCTGGCTTAGTAATATGCCGTCAATAATAGAGGCATGGTTGAGGCGGTCTGAAAAGATGATATCCCCGCGGCCAAAAAGGGCCGGAATAATGCCTAGATTAGCGGTGTAGCCACTGTTAAAAAGCAGCGCCCGCTCAGCACCTTTAAACTGAGCTATCCTTTTCTCCAGCTGACAATGTGTGCTAAGCGTACCGCATACAAGACGCGAGGCCCCGCTGCCCCATCCCTCGGTGTCCATAGATCTGATAACAGCCTGCTTGAGCCGCGGGTCATCCGCCAGCCCTAAATAATTATTCGAGCAAAAATTAAGGAGCTCTTGGCCGTCTATGTTTATTCTCGGCCCCTGAGCCCCCTCAAGGGACCTCAGGTGGCGACGCAGGCCATGCTGGTCCCAATGCTTAAGTTCCTTTCTATAATCCTTAACAACTGTCTTCATAATAGTCACCCATCCAAAACAACATCTCCGGACATCTTCTTTATAATATCCCCGTTAGGACACCGGATCATAAGGCCGCCGTCCTTTGCCAGATCAATGGCCTCCCCCTCCATGACGCCATTGACCTCCAAAACCTTAATCTTGCGTCCCAATGTTAGAGAAAGTTCTTTCCATCGTGCAATAATGGGACCGCTTCCCTCCCTCAACATTTGTTGATAGCATTGCTCCATCACAAAAAGAATTTGTTTAAGAATATCAACGCGCAAATAATTTTGGCCCGTCTCTTTCCTCAAAGATGTCGCCGTCTCCAAAAGCTGATGCTCGCCCGTGTTCACATTCAGGCCAATGCCCACCAGGGCAAATTTAACCCTGTCAAGCTCCGCATTCAATTCAGTTAATATACCCCCCAATTTCTTGCCTTTATAAAGAATATCATTCGGCCATTTGATCTGGATATTCAGGCCGCTAATGTCACGGATCGCATCGCACACCGCCACCGCAGCCAAAAGCGTTAATTCAGCTATCTCTGAGGGAGGAAGATTGGGCCTTAGAATAATCGAAAAGTAAATGCCCTTGTGCTTAGGAGAAATCCATTGACGGCCAAGCCGGCCGCGGCCTTTGGTCTGGCTTTCGGCACAAACAATCGTTCCCTCACAAGCCCCCTGGAGCCCAAGCTGAAAGGCATCATCCATGGTGGATCGGACCGTTTCATGATAAATAACATTATGCCCAAACACGTTGGTTTTAAGGCCATCCTTAATCTCCCAAGGGAACAATCTATCCGGCACAGAGAGAAGCTGGTAACCCAAATGCGGGACAGCATTGATCTCGTAGCCCATCCCTTTGAGGCTATGCATATATTTCCATATAGCTGCCCGGCTCACCTTTAATGCCGAGCTGATATCCTCTCCGGACACATAACCGGAGGCCTTTTTAAGGACCTGGATTATCTTATCATGCACCTTAGGACCCCTTTCGCACACATCATATCATATTGTTAACTTAGTTCAAGGCTGGAGTTTACAAAAGAAAGATCATCCCGCAAAACAGCTTAATGAAGGATAAAATCAGGATGTTGGGCCAGATAATCAACAACCGTCCTATTCGATAGCCCACTGGGGTGATAATCGATCTCATGGACGGTAAATTTCTTTAACGAATAATACTCCTCAAAAGCAGGATAGGCATCGATACATGCGACCCCATGCATACGGCAGAAATCCATGATATATTGATGGATCGCCACAAAAGGATAACGCCCCCACATATCCTTATATAACAGCGGATAAATGACCAGGTAAAATTTGATATCATGCTCTTGAGCCAGGCGCTGCATATCTAATAAAATATCCATGGATCTATTACGTGCCTCCTGATTATCCTCACCAAAATAACATTCATGATAATGACGCACCGTCATTTTTGACTCGTGGGTTAAAATACGTGCCTTTCGCCATAAATGATAGAGTGTGCTGTCCTTAATATAATCAGGAAGTTGGGATCTATCTTCACCAGCCGATCTCCAAAATATATTCTCAAAATCAACAATGTATTTATGCCTTTGGTGCACTTTCCTGCTTTTCATCAAATCATTAAGATTATAAAAATAAATTATGGTTTTTACTTTAGGGTACGCCTCAATAATCTGCTCATGCCGAACCATGATTTGATCAATATAAGCCCCGCCCTGCCCATAATTTCTGAAATTATATTCACGATATTTTTGGCTCATGAAATATGCCAGCGTATCTTCCTCCCTTAATCCCTGGCCCTCCACAAAGGAATCCCCGATCAAGGCCACGGACTTTGGGCGATCGGGAAAAGCACCCTCCCTTTTTATTTTATAATCATACGTAAGACAATAAACATATTGCTGAAGCTCCTCGTCCCAAAGGGTATAGGGGTAATAATTATGGGGATCGGAAGTATAGCAGAAAAAATTTATATCTCCCCTTTTAATACCTACCCATTGTTCATAAGCGCCAAGACGTGTAAAGCGGGAGAGCACAAATTCTGTAACAAGTAACGCAAGAACCGTGGATATAAGGATGATCACTAAGGGCAGGATATAAGCGGAAAAAATTTTCTTTAGAGTGGTAACAAAATTCATCAAATATTTTCTGATATGTTAAACGTAATAAAATACTATCATAATCCCATCCCTTTTCAATTATTTAATATAAAAATGCCCCTCCGGCGGGGGGCATCACCCGCCGAAGGGGCGTAAGGTTTGTCTAAAAAAACCTGCCAACAGCCTTCGGGGCTTTCGGGCCTTCGCGTGACAGCCCCTATTTAGGTAACTGTCACTGCGGGACACTTTTTTATCTCGACCTTGACGACAAGCCCAAGAGCCCGGCCTTTTCAACCAACTGAATAAACTCCTGACGGTATCCCCAATGATCCTTGCCACGAGCTTGTCGGGCCTGGTCAAGAAGATGCCTATAGGAGGCCCCTGCCTTATATTTCGAATCACGCAAAAGTAGTCCGAATTCCACGACCGCCGATGCCCAGCGGAAATTATCACTGGTGCTCTCGATCCTGATAATCTCATCTTGGCTTAAGCTGCGGCTGATGAGCTTGCTTGTGTCCTCATCAGGCTTCTTGTATCTTAAGTTGACCGTCAAAAGATCATTACTTGGCTGGACCACGCTTTTCTGGTACTTGAGCGGATCGACCGTGCGGAATTGCTCACTTGAGCCTGCCGGCACGATCTCATAAAAAGCCGTGACGGTATGTCCCGCTCCCAGTTCCCCGGCATCCTTGGTATCATCGTTGAAGTCCTCTTTGGCCAGGATGCGGTTTTCATACCCCAAAAGCCGGTAAGCCTTGACCTGATTGGGATTGAACTCGATCTGCAGCTTAACGTCCTTGGCAATCGTAAAAAGCATGGAACCCAATTCATAGACCATGACCTTCTTGGCTTCCTGGAGGTTGTCAATATAATAATAATTGCCGTTACCCTTATCCGCGATCTTCTCAAGCCGGGAGTCTTTGTAATTCCCCATGCCGAATCCAAGCGTCGTTAAGAAGATGCCGTCCTTGCGCTTCTCTTCTATTAGGCGCACCATCTCGGCATCACTGCTGACCCCGATATTAAAATCGCCGTCGGTGGCCAGGATAACGCGGTTGTTGCCACCGGGGATGTAGTTCTGCTTGGCCACCTTGTAGGCCAGCTTGATGCCGGCTCCGCCAGCCGTGCTGCCGCCGGCTGACAAACGATCAAGCGCGTTTAAGATCTTCTGCTTTTCCCCGCCGCCGGCTGAATCCAGGACCAGACCGGCTGAACCGGCGTAGGTCACGATGGAAATCTTCTCATTCGGCCTCAATTGACTGACCAGCATACGAAAAGCCTGCTTAAGAAGCGGCAGCTTATTGGCACTTTTCATAGAACCGGAGACGTCGATCAAGAAAACCAGGTTGCTCGGCGGCGTCTCTTGAGCAGATAGGTTCTTGCCCTGCAAGCCGATCATGACCAATTGATGCGCCTGATTCCAAGGTGCGGGCGCGACCTCTGTATTAATAGAGAAAGGATCCTCGCCTCTTGGCTGCGGATAGTCGTAGACAAAATAATTGACCATCTCCTCGATCCTGACCGCGTCCAAAGGCGGCAGCTGGTTGTTATTAAGGAAGCGCCTGACATTGCTGTAGGAGGCGGTATCCACATCAATAGAGAAAGTGGACAGAGGATTCTCAGTTACTTCCAGGAATTCATTTTCATAGATACGGTCGTATTGTTCCGTATTCCACTGCCCGCGTTCCTGTTCTTCAGCCCAATACTCGATCTCTGGGCTGATAACACCCTTGCCGCCATAACCCCGGCCTTCATAATCAGCAGCTACTTTACCGTCACCTAAAACATGCGGCGCCATTCCCATCATTATGATCGCAGGGCCGTTCGTTACCTCTTTTGTTCGCATCATAACAGAAGCATCCTTATCAGTACCCTGACCATACATCACAGCTCCCGAAAGCGGCCTGCTGCGGGTCACAGGCTTTTCATCAACTGAGGTCACCTCTTTTGCAGCGTATTCCGATTTCAGATAATAAGGTTCGTATTGATCCCCACGGCCCTGGGTCACTGTTTGCGTCACTGTTTCCTGGGGCACAACAGCCACATCCTGCCAGGTCACGCCGGGCTGGGATTTGCTCGGGTAAGCGGTTGTGATATCGCCCTTGCCTACACTATATTGCTCACCTACGTCATCAGCCGCTGACCGTAAACGTCCCTGAATACCTCGTTTAATATACACATGGGTTGCCACAACAAAAACCAAAAGTCCAACCACCACACTGCTTGTCACCGGTATTAAAATAGTTTTCGTCTTCATCTCTCGTCCCTCCTGCATTTTTTTGTTGATATTGTGCATTAAGTCGGGAGAGAGAGATTCTTCCGTCCAGCTTTGTAGAGAATTGGAGAGTTTTTTAAGTTCATTAAAATATTTACGGCACGCGTCGCAGTCCTGAATATGCTCCTTTACTTGTCTTTGCTCTTCAGGGCTGGCCTCGCCGTCAAAATAAACCGAGATTAATTGTCTTATGTTTTCATGTTCAGCCATTGTTCGCCTCCGTGATATAGGCTGATAATTGGCCTCTTAAGTTCTCACGCGCCCTGTAAATAAGCACCTTAACATTATCAACCGAGACATCCAATACCACACTAATTTCCTGGTAACTCAATTTCTGATATTCCCTTAATACCAGGGCCTCCTTCTGATTAAGGGGAAGCCCGCTGATAGCTTGTCTGACCTTCTGCGCCATTTCCCTTTTGGCAGCCTCTTCATGGGCCAGCTCACGCTCGTCCTCGACATCCCATGCCTCATATTCATTGGAATCACTCTTGCTAAACCACATAGAAAGGGTACGCTTCCGCCTCCTGATCTGGCTGATACAGGTGTTACGCGCCACCGTGTAGAGCCAGGTCGAAAATTTCGCCCCCGGCATGCTCACATAAGCCTCTTTTTTGGAAAATAATATCACCATAACCTCGCTGGTAACATCCTCGGCATCAGCCCGGTTGCCTAAAATCCTTAAGGCAAAATTGAACACCGGCAATTTGTAGCGCTCGAATAGGGCCACGAGCGCCTCTTGGTTGCCACCCTGATACTCAAGGATCAATTCTTGATCTGATTTGTCCATAAGCATTCTTCCTGAACCAGGCCCCGGGGCCTTACTGAACGTCTGACTTCTCTCTCCTGATGTTTAAACGGGATAGACCAAGGAAAGTTACAAAAAATATCCTAGACTACAAGTCGTTTATTATCAATAAGATAAATAATTTTTCGACAAGGCGTCAATTCAGTAGCCGGCTACTGAATTGGGGCCAAATTAGCGTTAACCTGTTGTCCATCATAGGTTTCCAATAATTTACGGTAAACATAAGCGTAAGCCACCATGGAGGTGGGGATAGTGGCAAAGAGTCCCAGCAAAAGGCACAAAACACCTAATAGGTTGATCAACCCAATCACAATCCCGAAAAGAAATAGGTCCCAAGCGGCACCGCGGGTTAATTCAAAGCTTTCTTTTAGGGATTCCATGGCCGAAAAATTACGGTCTATCATTAGGTAAGAATAAAAATAAAGGCGGATCGATAAAATAATGCCGGGAATGATCAAAAGCACAAAACCACCCATAATGGCCAAGCCGCAAAGGATGGAGGCGCCAAGATACGGCAAGAAAATGGGCGTGCAGGAAAAAAGGTCCTCCAGCTGCCCCCTTTGCCCATCCGCAAATTTCAAGGCGATCCTAATGAGTCCCATGCCGACCAAAATATTGACAAAAATCGATAATATCGAAATAACGATATTAAGGACAGGATACTCCTTGCCTATTGTTTCCATCAAGATTGAGGGAACCCCCTGAATGATCCAGACCAAAATGAGAATACCGACAAAAAAGCCAAGATTTTCTTTCATTGTGGCCCACCCAAAATCAATAGCCTCCTTAAATGAAAACCTGCTTCCCATCAAATACCCCCTTTTTCTTAATAATTATAATGCCATCTTGTGCCTGCCATAACCCTAATTACCCTCTTGATATATTTGGGCAGCGACCTGCAAAAGATCATTCTGGGTCAAGATACCGCAAAGCACCCCGTCCTGATCAACGATGGGGATACACCCGTACTTTTTTTGCGCGAATGTCTCAAGGGCCCCACCGATAGCCTCATTGGCATGCATGCAACATGGCTCCCTGACCATCACATGCGATATTATGATATTATCCATGGATCCCTGATCGTAAAACCATTCGCCTTCTTCTGATAAACGCGGAGGATGAATCCTAAAAAGATCCCTTTGCGTGATCAGGCCAATTAACCTTTTCTTTTCATCCACAACGGGTAAATGCCGGATATTGTGCTTGGCGAATTTCTCAGGCACCAGGCTAAAACGATCACTGGCCTTAATATAGACAGGATCAGGGGTCATGATATCCTTGATCTTGGTCTCCTGAAAAAGGATCTTTAAATAATAACCTTCCCCTCGTTTTAATTTTATTTTTTTAGGCATCTGACGCTTACCTGTTTAAATAATGCCGTGCCATATTAATCATGTGTTGCCTGGTATATGCCGTAGGCAATGCCGGCGCTCAACGCCGTGCTTAATAAACCGCAACCCGAACAAAAAAGCAGCAATGACCCAAGCAGAAGCAAATGAATAATCTTTTTCAAGATGTGACCCCTTTCTCTTTAATGTCTATTAACATGCAAACATTTTAAACACATAAAAATTATCAGAAGATAATGAGAGACAAAAAGCCGGTCGATCAATTGTGGATAAAAAACAAAATGAACCCCTATTGAAATTAAATTAATTATGAGGATATCGATCTCCGGTTGACGGCCGGCCTGTTTGTTGGCGCGAAAAAGGCAAAACAACAAGCCCAGGCACACAAAGACATATGTATGCGACGCAAAGGAGATATCCCACATCGGGCGTATTAATCCCAGGAAAAAAGATATCCCATATTCTTTAAAGGAAAAAACAACCGGGCCATAAATGTCCGTATTTAAACCCAACAGAACATTGTGGCAAATAGGACGCCAATACCCGGTTTTCGCCGACACTACGCCCCCTAGGCCTATCAGCAAAGCACTAAGCAATAATCCCAAAGAGCCGGATTTCTTTATGGCAAAAGATTTTGGCGCCCCAAACCCTAGATACCCAAATACCAACAAGGCCACAATAATGTTATCCAGCCGGATCAGGATCGAGAGCAAAAACAAAACACAGCTGAGTCGTATCTGCTTCTTTTCCAACAACACATAAAAGGCCCCGACGATAACGGCCGCGGAAAAGGCATCCGGGGTCGATAATCGTGCCAAATAAGGCAGGCGGACGGCCAGGGCGACAAGGACCGCAAACAGTCCCGCCGAGCTTCCCCTGGCATATTGGGATATCCATGTAAATATTAAAAAACACAACAAACCCACAGATATAATTGACATTAAATAAGAGGCCTGGATGAGATGGATGCCCATTTTGGAAAAAAGAAACATGGACAAGATATACAGCGGCTTCACCTTAAAAGCAAAAAGCTGGTTATAAAAAAAATTGGGATCCGATGCCGATCTAATCCTCAAGGGATCATTATTGGAAACAATTTTATCAAAAAAAGTGGGCGGGATTTTTTCCTGGGCCAAGGAATACGTTTTTCTGTGAATTGCTTCAGGCGATTTGGTTTCATAAGATAAGGCAGATGCCGTATATCCCAAAACATCCCAATTGTACATCGGGCTTAAAAAAGCACTAACGCATATGAATAAAGAAAATAAAACAAAAATACAAGTATTTAAAATCTTCATATAATAAGTTTATTAATAATTCTAAATATATTAATGTTGATGTATCTTAAAGTATTTTAAGCCGTCCACCTCAATTGACAAAGATATTTCTATCCAATTTTATTGGGCATCCCAAAATCATACTACAAATAAATAAATGAAAGGGCAAAAACCCTCTATTGCCAGGATTGACAAAAAGTAGTCTCAATGCTATATTTACATGAAATTTAAAGGGTGGATCTACGCCAAGCTATTTGACAAATATCTTGGCAGGGGAATCCGGACCTAGGCATGTCATGAATCCCCTGCTTACAATATAATAAAACCCGCTAAGTTTATTTGGGGCTGTAGCTCAGCTGGGAGAGCGCTTGAATGGCATTCAAGAGGTCAGGGGTTCGATCCCCCTCAGCTCCACTTTTTTGAAAATGAGATATATGCCATGAAAATATACCGAAGCATACTGGTCATAGGCGGCATCGAAATATTTATAGGGAGCGTGACGCTGACATCGACGTTCATCTCACTGATGCTTAATATCAACACCAAAACACCTAATGTCCTGTTCTTTGTTATTGTGAGTGCCTTACTGTCAACCCTGATCGGCATCGGAATAATGCAATTAAGCAAAGAAGCCCTTTGGCTTCTCTTGTATTTTTCATCTGTAGTTTTTTTAAGCAAAACATTGATCTTTATGGGTATCATTCAATTAAATGGTGCTTTGTCGACCATGATCGCCCCACAGGTGAAAAATATACTCTCCATGCTCTATCACGGTTTTGTTATCCTTTATTTAAGCAGAAAGGAATTGCGCACGATCTTCCATTAAACCATATCATGCTGGAGTGGCGGAACTGGTATACGCGCTGGTCTCAAAAACCAGTGTCCGCAAGGGCGTAAGGGTTCGACTCCCTTCTCCAGCACTATTTTTTATACTTTCCCGTCGACAAATATTCATAATTCTTAAATCGTGGCACATTTTCTGGCACAAAATCTTAAATTAAACCTGTATTTACCCTAGTAATTCTTAGAGCTTGCTCAACCATTTCCTTTCTAGGATGAGCATAATGGTCTAGGATGGTTCTTGTATCCTTATGGCCAGTTATAGCCTTAACAAGTTCAATATTTGCCGTGTTATCAAGGATGGAAGTTACAACATAATGCCTAAAAGAATGATTAGTAATATTTCTTGTAATACCTTCGGCCCGACAAGCTCTCTTCAATAATTCCAAAATCTTATTCTTACCCACTAAATTCCCTTCCCGACTTGGAAACACATAACCTTTAGATTTATATAGATTCTGTTTTTTGAGCAAAATAATCTGTTCATTAAGGACCAAACAATCTTCTCTGCTTAAAGAAACCACCCTCTGCTCTTTTGTTTTTGTCTTGCGGATATAAAGTTTTTCACCCTTCAAGTCTATGGCATCAATCGTCAGATACCGCAACTCATCCCTTCGCCACCCGCGTGTAGCCTCAAAATATATCCAAGGATAAAATTTAGGGGTGTTCTGCCGAAACCATCCCAAAATTTTCTGAATATCCTCTTTATTCGGCATATCCTTGATCTTTTTTTCTTCTCGCAAGTATTTAATATGCTTCATTGGAGACTCTTTTATTACTCCCCTCTCGACAGAATTATTGAAGAACTCCCGAAGAAACCTCAAATCAATATTAATCCCAGCAGGGGAATAATTAATTTCTCGATCATTAATATAATTACATACTATCGTTTCGGTAATACCTTTTAACTTAATATGCGAATGCTTCCTTGATAAAAAATTATCAAAAGATTGGATAGTGAAAAAACATCTATCTCTGGTCGAAGCAGCAACATGTTTAGTATCCAAGAATTCCATAGCGCAATCTTTAAAAGATCGGTCCTCCTTGGATAATAAACCAACCTCAATTTCCCTTCTTTGGGCTTCACGCCTTGCGTCTCTTCTCTTGGGAAAATCAATTTTCGATAATTTTTCCCATTTACGAAGTCTTATACTTCCTTGACGTACAAGCCACCATATTTGCCAATAATGCCCCCTATCTCGAACTCCAGCCATTTTATCCCTCCCTGTTTTTAAACCATTTAATTATTTCTTCTGGGTTAAAGCGTCTATGTTTACCAATTTTCACATGAGGCATGCCCTTTTCTCTTGCGTAAAAATGAATAGTGGACTTTGGAATCTTCAGCATCTTAGCCAGTTCAGTATCATCAATTAAAACTTGCATAAGTATTCTCCTTTTTAATGACTGGGACCAAATCTTAGTTTTCAAGACTTCAAAACTTTAAAGCTGGGGTAGCGTGTGTGTGACTCATATACACACGCTCAAAACCCCCTTTCAAGTTTTCAAGTTAAGTCATCCATAATATCCCCCATCCTTTTCTTGTTTTCCTCGTAAATGCGATAAAGATCACTGGGATGGAGAAAATCATCCATTGCCAAATCGTCTCTTAGATCCCGCTTAATAATTCTATATCTGTAAATCTGACCTTTACTCCCTGAGAGAACCTCAATATACCCTTCATCAATAAGTGGCCTTAGATAACGTTCGATTTCATATAGGCCCCAATTTGTTTTTTTATTAATGTCAGATCTTGTAAAACCCATCTTAAAATCGAAAATCTGTTCGAATAGCTGCCGACTTTTTGGAGGTATCGCTGAAAGATTGGAAATAAGAATATCCTTCGCAAAATTATAAGCTATCTCGTAATCCTTAGGAGCTGCCATGAGATAACGGACACCCTCCCTTAGCTCCTGCTTCCTTTGATATTGATGAAGAAAGGTGATAACTTCTATTAAGCTCAAAAATTTGGCATAATCACGACGACTACGAAGCTTATGAAAGGGGAACTTGATATAGTCCACATAAGGGATTTTTACCACATAGGGCTTTAATAACTCTTGTAACGCATAATGCTTCAATTTAATATTCTGCCTCTTAAGAAGACATAAATCGTCCTCTATCCTATACTTCTGTCGCTGGTTTTCATGAATTCGAAGAGTCTGCGAAGATGATTCGTCAATATAAAGAGAAAAAAGCCTTGTTTCATTCTCAGGGTGAATAAAACTTTTTGTTGTAGTCTCTAAATAGGCGATGGGACCTTCCACCTTCATATCTTGAGTCTTATTCCGCTTTGTATCTTCATCCTTTCCGACAGTTCCAATTCGTATAACCCTCTCACTAAGCATAATTCTGATGTTATAATCACTAGCCTCAGCGCCAGGACGTTCAAAAATACATAATACTTTATGTTTTAAGGCATCGGATTTCATATAAGCCATTGCCTTAGAAGATAAATATGAATATGTTAATACTTCCGAATCGGGAAAAAGCTGCAAGACCGTATTAACTAAATAAGATTTCCCACTTGCACTATTCCCTTTCAAAATGGCTGAAAGAGGCGCATCAAGAAGCCTAGAAGTTGCAATAAGATAAACCATAAAAACATTTGTTTCCTCCCCGACAACTCCCATATTCTTAATATCGGTCTGGATATTCTCGATTAGGTTATCTTGCCTAAGCAATCTAAGCGCTGCCTCTCGATCTTTTTCGGAAATCTTTAACTTGTCTTTCTTATTCTGGTTATTGCGCTGAGCTTGAGCTTTATTGAATTCTTCTTGAAGGATAAAAAGGTCTTGTTTAATAATGTCAATGCCTCTCTTACTAATAGAAGCACACTGCTTAGCAACCTCCATGCGTTTTTTGGCTGAGGAAAGATTTGGTGTATCAGAAATAATTTTTTTGCCTTTCATATACACCGCTAGTTCAACTTTGAGCCCATGTTTTAAGGAAATAATTCTTTTAATTGAATAGGTTAATTTGGTCTGTGGTGATTCATAATTAAACAAATTACGATCATCCGATTGGGTTGTGTTGTTCATTTTGCTCTCCTAATTTATGCTTGACGGAACCAAGAAACACTGCTTAAATAAAGAAGTCCCGTTTCCACAAAAAGAGACGTGGATTTAATTGTTTCTAGGAAACCCTACTGACCCGCAAAGATTGGTGGGGTTTTCCTATTTAATTCTTAATCCCTCTATAATCTTTTTACTCACTTCACGTGAAGCAACAATCTAAGTATACGCAAAACTAAGCATCTGCATAGGTGATAATTTGCAGGGTGGCAAATTCTTGGACATCTACATTAAAAATCTATAATCGCTTTCTATAAACCTTTTACATGCCTTATAATTAGCCCGCGCTTTTTCAATGAGTGGCTTCAAAGCTTGCCTATCGGTATTTGTTCCAATTTGTTTTAAAAAAACAACTTTAACAATTTCTGGCCACGATTGTTTTTTCTCTCTTAAATCATAAATCTGAAGATATTTCTCAAAATCATTTACCCTAATCTGTTTTCTAAATCTAATTTTTCGTTTTTTCTTTTCCCACCTGATCCATTCCTCTATATCATTTAAAATACGATAGTCTGGCGCATATAAATCCAAAGCGACTAAAAAGAATCGTTTTTTAATCTCTTTAGCAGGTAAAAACGGATTGATTCTCCTTATCCCATAATTATTATCAAATGGCACAACAATTTGATTAGGACCTTTTAAAACGCTAAAGGGTAAACAAAACTGCACACCTCTTTCAGAATAAATAAGGTCTATCCCTTCATAAGATTTTAGCCTTATTTTACGAGGTGTTAGTTTTAACCCTGGGTCAATATTAATATACAGGCCATATTTCTTAAATATAGGTTCGAAGATTATCCGAGGCGGATCTTCTCCTTTTTTTCCATATTCCTCACACATATTACGAACCTTCTTAGAATCTTTGATGTATTTCTTATTCCTCCTAAGAAACTCCCATCTATATAACAATAGATCGACTTGTTTTTGTGTTACTGGCATTATCTTCTCCTTTCAAAAAAACGATCGATTTTTTACCCTTATATTTCCCATTTCATGGATCCCCAAAAGTTCGGGGGGAGGATTTTTTGTTCCTAAAATAACGCATAAAGTATCCAGATCGTGACCTCTCTTTCGAATCTTTACGCCCAGGTGGTCGCCCTAACCTCTTCCCCTGCTTTCTGGCCCTTGATAAACCAGCCATGGTTCTTGAAACAATAAGCTCACGTTCATACTCTGCTAAAACCATAAGCATTCTCAGGAACATTTTCCCTTCTGGTGTAGCCGTGTCAATATTCTGCGATAGTGAAACAAAACTGACATTTCGGTTATTAAACTCTTCAAATAGGTTTATAAGGTGCTTTAAGCTTCGCCCGATACGATCTAGCTTATAACAAATAACTTTGCTGATCTTTCCTTGCCGAATATCTGATAATAAAGCTTCAAAATTAGGCCTTTTGGTGTCCTTCCCGCTGAAACCATCATCAATATACTCCATTACTTCCTTAAACCCCATACGCTGACAATATTCCCTTAATGGGATTAACTGCGTTTCCGTTGTTTGATCATCACTACTTACACGGGCATAAATGGCAACTCTCATAATTTACCCCACATTTAATTAAATTATTATATCTGAAATAAAATAAAAACCCACCCTCGATATCAAGCTGGATATGGAATAGCCTGAGCCGTGGCAAACGCCGAGGGTGGGTTAAATTAAAAAGGACGTATTTTAAAAGATCATCATTACATATCAGAAATACTTCCATATCCTCTCTCGTTTGCCAACGCATAAAAAAATTTTAACCAGTTTTTTGAAAAAAACAAAAAAAATTTTCTCGTCGACAAACGAAGCGTGACCCTTAAAACTCATTGTTTGGTTTCAAGATAGTATTTTTTTTGTTTGTGAAAAAATTTTGAAAAATTTTTGCGAAAATTTTATAACTTTTTGCCAACAAAAAAGTTTTAACTAAAAAATTTACATCCTATGCGGTTAATGAAGATACGAAAATCTTCTATATAAAATCTTCAAAGCAGTGGTTGTGGGTTTCCCGTATCCCCAAGTGGCAATAATTAAACGACAAAACTTTTAGGATAGGCAACCAGGAGGCATGTTTTTGATGGGTTTGTTCAGGCAAAATGCAACAATTGCGGGTGAGGTATAGTCTGGGGCATAGGCAATTAATAATTACACACAGAACTGTTAAGAAGCATTTTTTCTCAATAAATTTCTGAGAATCCTAAAAGCTTTTTTAAATGATTTATAAATCTCTGGTTTCGTAGAACGAGACCGAAGAACAAAGGCAGGATGCCAAGTGGGTAGAACAATAGCACCATGATATTTTCTTCCTTCAATCTCCTCCTGAGACTTACTGCAAATATTTTCAAGCTTCCCTTTCTTTCCTGTAATCGATTCCCAAGCTGTTCCTCCTAAAGTAACAATTATTTTGGGACGATACTCAAGGATTTCCTCAATTAAGAATTTATTACAACATTTAATGACATCATCATTAGGCTTTTTATTCTTCGAATTTTCTTTTTTCGGCTTACACCTTACTGAATTTGTAATTATATAGCTTAAGTCTATTATTTTATCGATCTCTGGTCTAAGTATTGTTTTACCTGACTTTCCGACAAAGGGGCAGCCCCATTTATCCTCTGTTTCTCCTGGAGCCTCACCCACAAACAAAACTTGTATAGGTAAACGACCAACCCGTACCCCTGGGATGAAAGGAGTACGGCATTTCTTATAGGCCCCGCATTTTTTACATTGAGGATGGTTTTTGTTGGGTTTTCCTTTAGGCATGCCTAAATACTACACCATCAGATATGGGGGTGTCAAAGATAAAAACACCATGAAATAATGCGGTGTATGGCGAACTCTATTAATATAAAACTTGGGAAAAGAATTAAAGAATTACGCAAAAAACGGAATATTACGCAGGAAGAACTTGCGGAATTAGCGAAGACAAGCTACAAATATATTCAAAGAATTGAAGGAAAAACTCCCCCTGATTTAAGGCTAACTTCTATTGAAAAAATCGCTAAGGTCTTAAAAACAACCCCTTCAAAATTATTAGATTTTTAAAAAGCCACTTTAATTACTTTCTTATTCCACAACAGTCCATTTCCATTCATCCCGATCAGAATCCTGGAAAATCTTTCTTAGAAACTCCCCTTCCAAAGCATAAACAATCATTAATCTGCCACAAGATCTTGCTTTAACCCATTCTATAACAAAATAATATTGCCCCTTAATCAATAATACATATAATAATTCACTAAAATCTTTAATCAAAAGGGTATTACTGGCCCTCATAAAAATTGCCACAAAATTATATTCATAACTTTCTTCCCCATCTACTAAATCCCCATCCATTAAAGAAGAATAAAAAGTGCCTTTAATACATAAATTTTTATCATTATTTAGAGTATAGACATCGTTTATCAATACTTTATCCATAAAAAAACATTGCTCAGATATTCTTTTCGCAATCTGCTCTCTTTTAACACTCCCCTTATTCAGATTCACCTTGTATTTATCAATTATTTGATCTAATTCATTCCAATTAACACCACTATCAGGATCTATGCCATTTTCATATATAGAACGAGAGCCAAGTTTTGGTAAAGAATACATTCTGGGATAAATCTTATATTCGAGAACTTTCTTAATATTTGCTAAAAGATCTTCAACCGAGAAAGGTTTTCCTAAGACTGCAGAACACCCTTCCATTCCTTGGTCTAATCCATCCCCCTCTATAACCTTGCCTCCTTCTACTGTTCCAGTCGCCATCATTTTCTTCATCTTAGGATTTATTTTATTTGCCCTTTTTATTATTTCCACGCCGTCCATTTCAGCATTGACCTTTCCCGTAATAAGCAAATCATACTTCTTCTTGTTAAGGGCATCTAAAGCTTTAAAGCAATTATTAAAAATATCGACTTTATAGCCAGCTTTCGTTAGAATTCTTTTGCAAGCCTTCAACATATCCCTCTCATCATCTATCCAGATTATCTTCTTTTCATGTTTAACCATATGTATTCCCCTTATTATTTAATATTTTAAAATCATTATTTATAAAATACTTATTAACTTAGATAACATAAAGATCTATTAATTTAATAAAATGATAATAGAAAATATATTTTTATTGTATTTTATCTCCATTATTTAAGGAACCTTAAAGGCTCCCTATCATTTTCTATTATGGTTATCTTTCCATATATGGCGGTTTCCAGCTGACTAATTTACCGCCACTATCCTTAATATATATCTCACATTCACCAACAGGGCACACATATCCGTATTTTGGTTCATTGCCTTCAACAACACACCCACCTATTATATAACCACTCAAATCATAATTAGGGTCAGGTGTGCCCCAAAGGATCGGTGTCTTAATTAGTGGTTCAGCATGGATGGGGCAATAAAATATCTCTTTCATATTATACTTTCAAATTATGAGAGCAAGTTCTTATTGACCTAAAGTATTATAATTAAATATGTTATCGAATTGAGCAAATTGATTTGAAGCAAATCTTTGAGGATTATTTACTTTTTTATAATATTGGATTTTATTGCCAAAGAGACTGACCACGAAACTAAATATTCAAAAGCAACCTTTGAATATAAAGTTCTGCTAACACTTTCACTTTTTTTTATTTTTGCAACTAACCATAATTTACGCCATAGCCTATAAACATCATTAACTCCTGGGGTTCTACCGCGATTTGGTAATGCATTAATTACACCTTCTATAATCCCACGTGCTGTTCCATGATGGATGTAACAATCATGCCCTTTGACATCACTTAATATTCTGTCTAAACGGAATTGGACCTTATCGAAAATTATTACACTATGCTTCCCTTTAAATCGATTTGTTGAATAGGCTAGGCCCAGTTCAAATGGCATGTTAAATCTAACTGGAGTACCAACACAACTCAAGTCATGTATGGAGGTTCGACATTTCTTAATATGATCAAATAAACGAGCTAACCTACCCTGCCCATGATCAGGTAATTCTAATACACTGCGTGGAATTCTCCCCACACATACAATTGCCAGGACCAAGGCAACATATCTCTTTTCATATGATTCATTAAACGGAAAATTTAAAAAAACACTATGTTGGTCTACTCTATGATAAGGCATACTTTCTACTTTTTCTTTGCCACACGCTTTAACATCTTTTTACGTTTGATATTTCTTTGGTATTTCTTCTCTGATATGCCCAATGTAGTAAGAATAGCTGTCCCTGTGCTCGCCACAACGATATGGACAGGTCCATGTTCTGATGATCCATTACTCTTACTCAATTTCCTCCTCCTTTAGAAATATATTTTCTTCAAACAAATCAATAAACTTTAATCTGGACTATAAATGGCTCACTCTTTTCTATTTGTTGTTCCAATTTTATATTTCCCAAAAGATTCTAGCAGCTAACTACTTTTTCTTTCTTAAATCGCTTATAAATTTCTATAAATAGGTACGCAAAAATCAGGATATAAACAACAATTACAAGAAAACAATAAACAAATAAGAATCGAAAGCCGACCAAACCAACAATCATATAAATAGCAGATACTACTATCATATAAATAATTTGATATTTAATGTAACCTGGATTCTCCAACCTGGGCTTTTGATCTGTCGTAGGCAGGTATAAATATTCTTCCAGATTATTATCTTGATCGCAGAAATATTTTCTTATTAAATTCACAACCCTTGCATATCTATATTGGCTTAACCTTGCAGAGTACATTGACAAAGCTAAAAACATATTACCCGTACTTACAAGTACAAAAAACAGAGGAATCATAAAAGATTCAAAAAAATAATTAGGCGAAGAAGCATTAAATCCCAAAAGAGTAAATGGAATAGCACTAATAATGAGAAAATAATTAAAGATTAAACTAAGGCTATCTCTTAATTTATCATGAGTATTTGCAATATTCTTGTACTCCTCAACCATAAACAATTCAGAATTCGAATTTCTCATAGTATCTTTTTCTTTTAACATAATCTTACAAATAGTGTTCTAATAAACTTCTTACCTTAGGATTCTTAGTCCTTGAAAAGTCCTCTGGCAATACTTTATTGCTTGCAATTAATGCCCTCAACTCCCTCATCATACCTTTAGTGGCTTTATTAATCTCTTTTCCCCAGTCTAATGCCCCATTGCTGCTATGCTTAACTCTATTAATAATATACTTTTCAGGCAATATTAATAGCCGTTTAAACTCTTCCTGATTGCAACCAAAAGCGGCTTCAAAAAACTTTTTATTTGGAGTTACCATACCATGCGTAGCCAATAGTATGCTCTGTATGGCTCTTATGCTTTTTTTGCTCCACTTTGGACCAATATAAGTGCGATCCTTTGCGTTTAAAGGTATATATTTCATAGGGAAAGAATAAATCTTTGTTCCTAGCTCCTTGTTCAACTGGATATTAACTTTCAACCTCCTATACAAATCAAGAGGAGAGTCCGTATAATTATACAAAATAAAATTCGATAGATGTTTTATCCCAAAATCAGCAGCCAATCTAACTTTTTCTTTATATTGTTTTGTTAATGACACATGATCATATGCAATCCTTAATGGTTTTATTGCTATCTTACTCAGCAATTCCATACGTTTTTTGTTTAACAACCTAACATCTACTCCCTGATTAAAATCAACATATCTTAATTTATTCCCGAACTTAGACCCTTTTTCAAAGCCAAGGTCGATTATATCAGATATGATTTCTTCAAATCTATTAGATGCCAGTACATTATTATCTAATAACAAAAGATCTTTCTTTTCTCCGTAGATCTTCTTGATTCCTTCAATTTGTTTTTTCAAAGGAAGATATCCTTGAAAATTAGGTTCAATCTTGTGAACCGCACAAAACTTACATCTATTCACGCATCCCCTCGTTGCATATCCTATATAAGCGTCACTGGTGGGATAAATATAATCTATTTGTTTCAAAATACTATAATCAGGAATCATGTTATCAACAATATGTTTGTCTTCCCCTAACATTCCTGGCTTGTCTAACAAACCAGGAATTATTCTTACATCAGCTTCCTTCTCAAGATCATCCTTCATTAGCGTTGCCATGACTCCGCCTACAAAAAAACCATCATCAGAAACAACAGACCTTTTATAATACTTTATCGTCTGCACTGTTTGTTTCCAATAAAAAGTAAATAAAGTAGCGACATACACCCTGTCCCATGTTTTAGCTTTCAATTCTGATGAAAGACCTTTATAAAATATTACGTTATCACCCTTAATCCTATGATATGCAGCTATCTTCATTAGACCTAAAGGAGGATATTTATTCTTATAACCTGGCTCGATTAATAAAATATTCTTCATAATCCCTACTTAAATCCCTTGGTATAAAGTATATACATAATACATTACTTGTTTCTGGATATGGTCTCTAGCTGAGAAATCCATTGTGATTCTATCATTTTCTTTTCTTACAAATGGTTTTATTTCTTTTGAATCCAGAAATAAATTTAACCCAGCATCAGCATACTCCTGCAATAAATTCAAAGTACCTTCGCCATCTTTCAACAAATCATAAGTACCATCTTCTGACAACTTAATTATTAAACTGTAGAATGAAGCATACTCATGAGGAGTGAAGGTTTCCGACCAGAAAAGCTGTTCTTTCTTCTTCTTTGCACTAAATTTTTTGTTATTTTTAAAACCCAAGAAAACACATAGCGAAAATAAACTATGGTATTCATTAAAAACGATTCCCTTTAGTTGCTTATAAATATCCAACGTTCCTTCTTTTCCATATACTCTCAGCTTTAAAGTATGCAGTGGCCCCATATTTATTTCCTCTATTTATAATTCTTAGGATTAAAACTAGAAATGTTAACCTCTTTAATATTAGTTTTAAAGGGCTCCTCACTATCTAATACGTAAATTCGGTTCCATCTTTTCGTTTTTTTAAGCGCATCCACTTCAACATCAGTAAATTCAGTATCTGTTGCCAATAATATCCACTGCAAGGAAAAATCTGGCACATTCCTTATCAGCTTATTTCTATGCTCACTCGACAATCTTCCGAAAGGAGTATCCATGAAAAGAGGCATTTCTAACAAGTCATTATTCCCGGCTATCTGAGCCAAAGCGGAAATAAAAGATATCGACATAATTTGTCTTTGACCTGCTGAGATATTAGCTAAAAAAGGTTTTCCCCTAAAGTCTATCAGCTGTAAAGAATAATCTTCTGTAACGATTATTTCCTTAAATGTTTTTCTCCCTTGTTCATCAATCAATTCATGCAATATTTCTGTTGCTTTATAGCCGATTCGTTTCTTAATGTCTCCAGTAAAATCTTCGTAGATTTTCTGCAAAGCCTCCTGGACATCCCTGATCAACTTAGATCTTTTAACTAACAACTTTATCCTCTCCTGCTTGGAATCAAGCTCATTTTTTCTATGGACTATAATCTTTATTTCATCCTTCACTATTTTTAATTCCCCCTCTAATGTCTCGCACTTCTGTTCTATCTTACCAATCTTTTGTAATACTAAGTTTCTGCTTTTCTCAATTTCCAATAAATCCTCCCCATCCTCAGACTGACCTCCAATCTCTTCACTTATACTAGCAAGCTCATGTTCTATCATATCTATTTCTTGAGACTTAGAAGAGTATCCTTGCAGGCACTGCTCTACCTTTTCAATGTGATTTGTTATATATTCTCGTGTAATCCCTATACGCCTATGGGTATCCAAAAGGCTATCCTCTACAACCTGGTCAAAAACTTTATTTTTCCACTCCAGAATAGCTTGATATTCTGAGCTTTTATCGCAAATATTTCTACCGCATACACAAATTCCTTTTTCTAGAATATCTTTTATTAGACGTTCCCTCATTAAAGAAGGAATAGAATGATTATCAACCATACTATTTAACTTCCCATCAACATCTTTAATTTCAGATTCTATCAAGATTAAACCAATATCATCATTAACTGTGACCATTTCACACAACAACTCTTCTCTCTCAGCAGTTATTGCATTCTGACTTTGCTCCAACTCTTTTCTTCTTTTAACCAATTGCTTTATTCCCTCAAACTTTGTCAACTTTTTGTTATAATCATCGCGCTCTTGCTGAGCAAGTTCTAATTCATTATTAGCTTCTCCTATCTTCCTCCCCAGACTATCTCTCCTATCTTCCTTTTCTGCTAACTGCAAAAGTACTTGTCTATATTCACCAGAGGCTTCATTCTGCAACCTTTTCTCCATATTTTTCAGACATATACCAACACCCTTCTTAGCAATAAAGAGCTCATCGATATTTAATAAATTCTTAATACCAACCTCTATTTCCTTTTTTTGAAGTCTAGTGGTCCGAGTCAACCGCTCAATCTTTTCTCCATCAAATAGAAAATATTCCCTAACTCTTTTATCCAATATATCATTCACTCTCAATGAAATTTCGTCACTTTTCTTGATATTCTTTGCATTACCATCATTACCAATAATCGACAGCATGGTTTCGCCAACCTGCTCAATTTCCTCTCCATCGCAAATCATTCCCAATATAGATCTTTTTAAAATATGTTTTTCTCCGTTATGCTCAAACTCAAGAGTCACGCAAGCTTCAACTTCCTTCTTTGAGTTTACACTCTCTTCTAAGGCAACCCTATTAACCAAGCTTATTTCTTTTTTTCCTTCTTCTCCATCTTGAACCAATTTCCTTTCCCCATATAAACAGAACATAATAGCTCTATACAACCCAGTCTTTCCTCTTCCATTTGCCCCAAAAATAACAGTTACATTTGTTGCGTTATTCTTTTGACTCAAGTCAACGCTTTGCTCACCATAAAACTGACGAAAGTTTTTTAATATAATTCTTGTTAGCAGCATAATTACTCCTCATCTATTTTATAATACTTCTAACTATGCCTTCTAGCTGCTCAGAGATAACAGTTTCCTTGTTTACCTTGGCTAATTTCACAACTTCAATTAACACTTTCTGCATCTCTTCAGGATATTCTTTTATTTTCTCAATTATTAACTCATTAATTTCTGCCATTTTTAATCCTCACAATCATATTTCTCTTCTGGTTTATTCTGAAAATAAATATCCCAAGGCTTCAAATTCATCAAATGTGACAAATAAAACTTATCAAGAATTCCTTTAATTTTACTTCTCGCTTCAAATTCATTTTTCGCCAAACTTGAAAACTCAGCAAACCTCGGCATTTCTCTTCTCAAAATACCTTTTTTCACTTCATCATTTGCATCTACAGACTGATTACTTAAAGGTGGAATCACAATAAAATCATGTATAATTGCCTCCTCTTTCCCTTCGCTTTTTCGTAAAATACGACCCCTACGCTGTATAAACTCTCTAGGATTTGTTGTGCTAGCTAAAATAAATGCTTTTTCTGTTGCTGGAACATCAACGCCTTCGTCCAAACATTTAACAGCAACAATAACTTGTACGTCTCCCCTAGCAAACTCTAACAAAATTTCAGCCCTATCGCTACCAGAAACTTCATACACGAACTCTCTTGCTCTAATTCCCAACTCCGCAACTAAACTCAGAACATCTCTGTGTTCTCCAGGAGGACAATAAACTAGAGTTTTTGAGAAATTCTCACCTTTAATTTTAGATTCTTCGATCTCTTTTTGCAGTAAATTTCTTAATAATATCCTTTTTTGTTCTACATTGCTAATTATCTTGGCTCTTTTTCTTAACAAGGACTCTACCCTGCTGTCTATCTCGACTTCATTTTTTTGCCCAGCCAACCTAGATATAAGATTCGTTAGCCTCTTATATTCATCATATTCTTCCTCTGACATTTCTGCTATATGTGGATAATATTTATATTCAACAAGGTATCCCCTATTGATTGCATCTTCTAAATTAAAAATAAAACATATCTTATTGAAATATTCTGTTAATACATTAGACCCACTAGGGTCATACCACCTATTGGGTGTTGCAGACAAACCCAATCTATAATCAAAACTATCTGAGAGGGCATTCCTTAATTTTTCACTCCCAAGACCATGAGTCTCATCAAATATTGCCATTGTATTGTTACCTTTAATATTATTAATCAATCCTTGGAAATGAGTTGTTGCCGCTGTTGCATGGCTAACAATAACACAGAATTTCTCAATCAAACCTAAATTATAATCCTGCATCTTTAAGCTCAGCTGTCTTCCCCAATTCGCATTATCAGAAGAACATAATATTGGAAGGAATCCATATCTAATCAAATCTTTTTTCCACTGAGTTATCAGATGCAAATAAGGAACAACAACTAATAAAGCAAGCTTACTTGATTCTTCAAACTTTCTTTTGGCGCAATTGATTGCCGTTATAGTCTTCCCTGTTCCTGTAGCCATTTCAAAGATACCTTTACCTTCGTTCTCTATCCAACTTGAAATTGCTTCTTCTTGGTAATCTCTTAAAACGATATCGCTATTATTTTGTTCAATGTTTGAGGTGTTTCTAGCTTTCTTTTGTGAATATGGACGAGTTTTCTTTCTATACTTTATTATTTGGTTCACGATTGCCTTTGGGATATCACAAATTTCAAACATCTCATTTTCCTGATGCCACAATTGAATAAATCTTTCTTCATGAGTTTCAACATATTCTTCCTGTCCCTGCTCCCAGATCTTAAAAACTGAGAATGATTCACCATTTAATGTTCCATGAATAGAATCATTATATGACCCATGTATAGCAACTTTGTCTCCTGAAGCATCCTCAAAAACTGCAAATTTATCATGAAAATCCCCCCCACTCAACTTCCCTTGAGGAATAGCGAATTTAATCTCTAATAATCCATCAGCAATTAACCACGCCAGGGCATTAAGGGGCTCTTCTTCCATTATTTTTCCTAAGTCGTCTACTTCCCTAGACAATATTTTATGTAAAATTTTATTTCTTTTGGCCGCGTCACCTTTCTGCATTGCCTCCCAATCCTCTTTAGAAATTATTGGAGACATAACTATCCTAGCTACCCCACCATTTTCAATGAGATCAACCATCCCCCTGGAGGCCTCTCTTAACCAACCTGACGTAAAATATCCTACCCCTCGATCATATCTTATTGATTCTTTCATCAATGGAACCATAAGATCTTTTACCAAATGGTACTTGGAACTATCATAAACTGCTTTTAAATTAAGGTCTCTTAGCATACCAACCCTATTCGCTAAAAAATAAAAACTTCTTCATTTTGGATTCTTACATTTCTTTTTTGGAAATCAACACCATCTATTCTCTTTACTATGTTAGCGTTAGACAGATATTCCTGAAAATCTTTAATATTTGCCCCGCCATTAAATTGGTTCTTCAAAATAATCCATATAACATCTTCCAGCCCCTCTACGTCTTCGCTAATTTTATTCACGATAAAAACATCTTTTTTGACACCCAAAAAAACAATATCCTCAATTTTATCAAGCAACTCTCTCAACAATGTTTTCTGCCAGACCACTCTATGCTCTGGCCCAAGTTCAGGAAGTTTGCAATCAAGCATTTCATCTAAAGATACGAATGGCTTCTTAAATAAACTTAGATTCTTCTTAAATATTCCAATAGCAATGTTAAGCAAATCTTTATTTTTTTGATCAACCCACTCTAAGTATTCTAACGTCACAAAAGATTCAGAAGTATATCTAACAATATTATCACAATAATAACAAATCCCTTCTATAGTTGCTTGGCGATATCCACGCTTGAGGACAAAATGGTCATAGACCTCTTTATAGGAAATTATTTTATTATTATTTTGAAAATAGTCATTCAGTAAATCGTTCAATGAAAAACGCCCATCATCTTCAATCCCATGGCCTTTAGATAAGACATGTGGATATCTTGGGAAAAAAAGTTTATTTGAAAGCTCTTTAATAAGAATAGAATATAGAGCCCTCGAGGAAGGAATATTGTTTCTCTTGCAAGTGATAATATTATTATTATATACCTGCTTTACACTCAAATATTTTTCGGTTTTAGCTCTAGTCTTAACGCTATCCATTATCGGCTGAATTTCATCCCTATTATATTTGACTCTATCAACATGAATTATGGTCCTACCCCCCCACAAAAGAATCTTATTTGACAAATCAAGAATAAATTGCAATTGATAATCTTTCAAACCCAAGTCTTTGCAAACTCTATTTACATCAACAGCACCTTTCATATCAAATAAATACTTTTCCAAAACCTTATCTCTTGTAATTCTTTTCTTTATTTTTTGAGGATAAACCATTGGGGCTTTTAAAAAAGAATAGTATTTACCAAACTCCATTCTCATGCAAGAATACAACGCATGTTCATTAGGAACGCCAGCATCAATACACTCATCCTTGTAGTCATTAAACGCTCCCCAAATTGACACCCTATTAATACCTACTTCAAATCTTTCGTCGAGCCAATTTGCTATTTTCACCATTAACCCTTTATTAATTTTTATATTATCTGCATGTATGTATACGCCCCACCCCCAAAGAACAACCTCCTTATCTTTAACAATTGCAGTTATTAAAGAATGATTGCTCTTATAATTCTTCTTGTCGAGGAATTCTTTATACCCAGAAGCTTCTATTATTGATAGCATTTTCCCTACGTCTTTACTAATTTGAAATCCATCCTTGAAATGCTCTTTAATTATCTGCCCAAAAATAGTTTGTATTCGCAAAGATAAATAAAAATAGCCCTCTCCTGAGGTCTTAAACCAGTAGGCCGTAAGAATGTTAAAAATACCTTGTATATGACACTCTTTATAATGAAGCTTGCTCCATTTATATCTCTGGGGAGTACAATATTTACGAGACATCTTAATTAGCTCTTCTCGTGAATAATAGTCACCCGATGTGCAACCCTCTCTATCAAGGAAAACTTTAAGGGACTCCTTCAGTTCTTTCTCATCTACCCGCAGCCACACTTTAGCCTTTTTGTCAAAAATCAATCTCCTGTCAATTATGTTCACTAAATGTAATATCACATTAAACCCTTCTGAATTAACAATGCTGTGGTCCTCTTCGAAAGGGACAACATTTCCCTGAGAGCCAATTCTACTACTATACTCCTCTAAATACTCTTTTAAGTATGTGTCTAATGACTTATATAAAAGCTTTACTGTTTGTTTTGCGATTTGCCTCACCCTTTCGCGCGTCAGGGAAAGATCTTCTCCAATCTTTTCCAATGTATCTGTACACTTGTGAAAAACGACTCTTTTCTTAAAAATAATTATATGATTTTTGTTTCTGAATATTGAACTTAAACTTTCTTTAGATAAGATTTCATCTTCAACAATCTTAACCAGTTCGCCAAAGGTGCAAATCTTTTTAATTTTTCCTAATATAAACTCTTCTAAAAATTTCTTCAAGACAGAACAAATCTCTTGTGCCGTCTTAACCCCGCAATTTCTAGACGACAAAATATCATAATAGTCCGCATGTAATAATTCATAAATATTCCTTATACTACGGTCATTAAGAACTCTACTCGCTCTTACTGTTAAATTGAGCTTTTCTAATAAAAAATCTTTTAATTCATTCTTTTGTTCAGGAGATAATTTAACGAGATAGGAAGAATTTCTAAAGATTGGATAAACCTTTGAATTATCGCTAAGCCTTGAACGATCGATGCCTAATGTTAGACCTTTTATTAATAATATATTGTTTATTTCTACCCAACATTTCCTCCCAAAATTTCTACAGCTTAAAAGATCTTCTTCAGTATAACAGAGCAAATCTTCAACTGTCTTTATTCCAAGACTATTGAGACAATTAAAACTTCTTACTGAAAGTTTAAGTTCATCAATGGATTTTGATAAGAATTCTTCTTTCATTATTCTAAAAATTAAGTGTTTTATTAAGATTTATTACTCAACAAATTTCTTTAGATCACAAGCTTTACATTTCTTATCTTGAGCGATCGCTTCTTTTTTAAATCTCCACTGTCCACCAACTTTAAAGCCCGGGAGCTTTCCTGCCCGAGCCAACCTCCTTACAGTGTAAGGATGTATCCTTAAATACTCTGCAACTTCTTCTACTATTATAACTTCTTTTCGTGACATATTTTGTCCTTTCAAGAGAATTGTTCAAGCTGTTACATATTGTAACATACCTCTATTTCCCTGACTAATCTTATTGGCGCAAAGGATTTTAGGGAAAAATTTCTTTATTCCAAGGATTATAAACTATTGAGCATCTGAATCGATTTGGCTTTATGTTCACCACTCAAATGTGAATAGCACAACGTCATTTCGGTTGTTTTATGGACCGACAACTCCTTATCTGTGAACAAATCAACCTCTTAGAAGACAAACTGTGAGACAAGGATATTTACACTCAGGACACGGTGTTCTTTTAAAATAAAAAGGGGATTATTTTCTTAATCCACTCGATTGTGTGTATTTGCCGTTGTTATTATAACCTGGCACAAATCTGGCACACAATGTCACAAAAACCTGCCAAAATTCCCTAGACAATTTAATGCAATCAAAGGGAATTTATGGTAAATTGTAGACGAAAAAACAACGGAAAGGAGAAGCACGTCGAAAGGTTGTTTAGGCGCCTTTATACTCCCTTCTCCAGCACTTTTTTATTTCTTGGCCCCAAGCATTCACGATCCCTAAGTCTTGATGCATTTCCTGGCCCAAAAATTCAAACTAACCCTTTGGTATAATGTGTAATGGTTTTGGCTATTTCTAAGGCCTGACAAGCCTGTGTGAAATCCTTAAAAGCCTATTACCTTATGCATTTCCATTTCTGAGGAGACTACAAGAGCATTAAATACGACAGGAGAGCATTAGGGCGCTAGTCCCCAATCCAGACTAAATGTTGTATCCCTTAATCTTACGAAATTTACTGATTCGTGAATGAATACAAAACCAGGTAGGCCTTCGGGATATTTTTAATGGAAGTTTCCGGCGCAATCACATGGATTTCTGAAAGACGCCGACCGCACCGTGCCTTAATACCCGACGCCAGAGCAAGATCATCGTCCTTATACAAGATGAGCCAGACTCTTTCATTCTTCCCAATGCTTTCGACATCCCGCACATAAGCGGTGGGATCTCGCTGCGATCCCCGGCCCTTGATATATTCACCCTGGTTAATCCCGTATAAAGGGGCATAAAATTTGACAACCGGCCATGCCCGGTCATAAACATAAATCCGATCCCCGCTTCTTCGCTGGACAGAGATGATATTCAAAAACGGCTTGATGTCTGTAGGCATAAAACTCCGCAGACATTCTGTTTTATTTATAAAAAAAGGCTGCTGAATCAAAGTGAAAATACATAGCCCTACCACAATCGACGAAAACCAACGGGGAAACGCCCGGCTAAGCCCCACGATACCCCCTGACATCAAAATGATGTACACAGGAAAAATGAATAGAATCAGTCGAGGAACCAATGGATACCCTATCACCCCCATCAAAATTAGCGTACACACTGGGGGGACCAGAATCCAAAACTTTTCTTTATCATCATGCCAGAAATAAACCGCACCTGCGAACACGAGGATACCTGTAGCCCAAAAGTTATAACAAAGAGGTTCAAATAAAAACCTGGGCAAGGCGTGATCCACCCAAAATAAAAATTCCCGACTCAAAATCGGCCCAGGGAAAAGGTAGACCTGCGCCCATTCTCCCAGACTGTGGGAAACAAAATAGTTACGCATATAAATCATAAAAAAAAGAAAAATATACGTTATCCATGCAAAATAAACAGTTAAGAATCCTCTGCTGGGCCATCGGCGGTTCTTGCCCTCACAGACTCGGCAGACAATCAAACCTGCTCCCGATGAGGCTAGCAACACTGCGCTGCGCATCGAAAAAAATATCGACAACATACCTAGAAATACGAGTGTTAAATTTTGCCGAATATCCCCCGTCCCCTTCCTAAGATCCCGCAAAATACCCAGCCACAAAACCACAACAAGGACATCCGTAGCGTAATGCTTCGCTTCCGTTGAGAACCACGCCAGCAATGGAGCGATAGCAAAGACCAACATCCCTAAAACGCCCCCCCACCCTTCAACATATTTGCTTATCACCCGACGGAAAATAAAAAGTGCAGCAACCCCGCATAAAAATGGAAATAACCTTAAAACATAATCATATTGACCCAAAAAGAACGCAGCCGTCTTCTGGACGATCAAAAAACCAGGAGGATAGTAATAATTTTCCTTAATATTTAGAAGCAAGTCCAGGAAAGATGCGTCAATAACTCTGTTAGCCACATGAGCCTCGTCCCACCAAAAAGTCCGCCCATGGCTAAACAGCACAAAACGTACCAAAAGGCCAACGAGTAATATGAAAAATTCACATTTTCCTAGACTCACAAAATTCGTAATAATATTGATAATTGACAGGACTTTGTTTTTTATCATTCCTTTATTAACCATTGTCAAATTGATACTCATCTTTGACCTAGGAGCCTTAGCTGTGGGTCAAAAAATTACCTATACTAATAAGGCTACTTTTCTTATTTGAGGCATTGGTTCCTATTCTTTTCCATAGTAATTTTCTGCCTCCGTTTATTATAACAGTTTAATTTTTGATTTCTATTCTTAAGCAATAAGTAAAAATCTGCACAAAATTCTCTAGAACAAATATGGCCTACAATGTCACAAAAACCTGAAAAAATTATCCAGACAATTTAATGCAATCAAACGAAATTTATGGTAAATTGTAGGTGAGAAAACAAGGAGAAGGATAATTACGTCTGAAAGTTGTGGAGGCGCCTTTACACTCCCTTCTCCAGCACTTTTTTATTGTCACAAAACAGAATGAACATTGAAAAAATCAGACCTTTCTTCATCCCCTTCCTTTTATTCATTATCAGCTTTCTGTTACGCCTTTCCCTTATCAGCAAAGGGCCGTTCCATATTGATTGCCTCAACCTTGCCTTAAGGGCGCAGGAAACATTGGATACAGGGCGTATCCAGCCGCTTCTGGGCTTCGGCTATCCCTTAACAGTCCTTCTGGGCGCCTTATTTATAAAAATCACCTCTCTGGTCGGCAATACTGATCCGGTCTTTGCGGTCAATCTCATGAGCGTGACCTTCGGCGCCCTGGGCGTCAGCGCCCTTTTTTTATTCGTGTATGAAGTAATAGATAAAAGATCCGCTCTCTTTAGTTCTATCCTGTTCTGTTTTTATCCATTCTTTTTTGGTGTATCCCTCTACGGCATGAGCCATACACCGGCCCTCTTTTTTCTACTGACAGGTTTGTGGCTCCTGCGCTTATTCAAGCGGCATGACCGCCGCCTTCATCTGGTCTTAAGCAGCGTTTGTTTTGGGTGTATGGCCGCATGCAGATTGCAGGATATGGTTCTTTTATTTATTCCCATTTCCCTCTATTTTTTTATGGATAATAACTTAGGCCTTGATAAACATAATATATTCACAACCATCAAATCAAAATTGTCCGGTTTTACTTTATTGATTATCATCATCGTTTCTTTGACTATTCTCTTTCATCTCCCTTTATTAATAGACGTCAATTACCAGCAAAAGTCAGCCATTTTATGGTTTTGGCAGGCCGGCTTAACGTCAAACTTTCTGGGTTTCTTCTCCGAACATCTTCTTGTCAGTCTGCGCATGCTTATGTTCTCCCTGTCTCCTCTAGGCGTTCTATTGGCACTCTCTGGTATTTCTTTATTATTTAAAAAAAGATCTTCCCTTTTCCTCCTGCTTATTTTATGGCTTCTTTTTCCCCTTCTCTTCTACGGCAATTTATACACCACAACCTCTCGATTTCTCATCATCGCAGCCATCCCCCTGATCATTGCTGAAGGATATATATTGGCTTATCTTGCAAATTCCCACCGCATGGTTGTCAAGAGTGCCTCCATCCTGTGTTTCGGGCTCATTATCTGGGTGACCTTCAAGGAAGTTTATCCCATTTTCAAATTCCGCCACGACAACGCCCCTCTGGTGGATTTCAGCCGCTGGGTCGCCACGGTCACCGAGCCCGATGCCGTCATCATATCCACCGATGACAATCATTTCCTTAAATATTACGCCCAGCGCGACACCGCCCATAATCCCTGTGATATTTATCGCGTTAAAAAGGAGGCCTTGCCTGCCTTTAAGAAATGGCTGGATAAAAAATTCGCTGATAATCGCTCGGCCTACATAACCCTTAACGGCCTGCGTGCCGGGGATACAACCCATGAGTTTCGAGACTTTATGTTTGACAACTACGATCTGTCCTGGGTGGGACAGCATCTCTCCGAAGACTGGCATGGCAGCTCAACACGCCTTATAATTGGGCAGGAACATCTCTACAAGATCATCCCCAAAAATAATCGATAGCCCGCCCCCATTACCGAACGAAATCTGGTGAGCCACATTGACGTTACCTCTTTACAATGTTACACTTGTAACGATGCGTCCATTTCTCAAAAAATTTCTCATAATGGGGCTGATCCTCTTTTGGGCCATGCATGCCATTCCCGCCTTAGCCCAAAACACTCAAGCTATTTATCTTAAAGACGGATCCGTCCTCAAGGGCCGTATCATTGAAGTCCGAAACGGCTATTACACAATCCAGACAAAATTAGCCGGCCAAACCACGATCCACGAAAATGATATTATCCAGATCAACAACACCAATAATATCTCAACGCAAGTTCAAGCGCCTGTTGTTAAACATCAGCCATCCGGCATGACCCTCCCCGATCAGCAAGCAGGCCGCAATATTCAACAGGAACTCAACTCTTTATCTCAAAATCTTTTAAACGACCCGGAAATTCGCTCTGCCATGGAAGAGTTGAGCCGGGATCCTGAAATGATGCAGATCATGGGGAACCAAGACCTGCTTAAGGCCATTTTCAGCATGAACTCCGCGACCATCCAGAACGATCCCAGCGTTCAAAAACTGCTGCAACATCCTAAAATGCAGAAACTGATGAACATGATCTCCCAGAGGATCATGTCAACCCGCGGGCTTAACGCTAATCCAGCGGGCTACAATCGATAATTAATTACCCTTCCCTCGACGCAACTGTCCACAAGCGGCCGCAATATCCTTGCCGCGCGGCTGGCGCACCGTGGCATGAACACCCTGGGCGCTCAGGAGGGTTTTAAAGGAAAGCACGTCCAATTTGGTAGGTGCCAAAAAATCAAATTCAGAAACGGGGTTATAGGGGATCAAATTAAGCTTGCACAGCATGCCCTTCACAAGCAGCCCCAATGATCGGGCCGCCTCCTCACTGCAGGTCAATCCCTTAATGAGGATATACTCGAAAGTAATCTGCCGGTTGGTCCTTTTGATATAATCCCGGCAGGCAGCCATGAGTTCGCCAAGCGCATGCTTTTTGCTGACCGGCATCAACATACAGCGAGAAACCTCGTCATATCCATGCAGCGAGACGGATAGTTCAAATTGCAAGTTTTCTTCGGCCAATTGTCTTATCCTGGGCACCAGCCCGCAGGTGGATATCGTTATGCGCCTGGCCGCAATGCCGAGGCCTTCAGGGCTATTAATGATCCGCACACTTTTTATGACGTTATCATAATTATCCAACGGCTCCCCGACCCCCATAAAAACAACATGTGAAATACCTCTATCCTTTATTCTCCTTTGGACATAAAGAATTTGGTTAAGGATCTCAGATGTGGTTAGATGACGCTTAAACCCACCGATGCCGCTGGCACAAAAACCGCAAGCAAACTTGCAGCCAACCTGGCTGGATACACAAAGCGTCATCCGCTTGGAGGTCGGAATTAATGCAGTCTCAATCTGAGCGCCATCAGCGAGTGTTATCAGGTACTTTTTGGTCCCGTCGCGGGACACATATTGTTCGGCCTGCTGCGCATCATTCAGGGAGAAATCCTGCGCTAGAAGCTGCCTTAAGGCACCAGGCAAATTGGTCATGGAATTGAAATTACAAACCCCTTGACGGTAAACCCATGTAAAGATCTGTTTCGCGCGAAAAGGTTTATGGCCGTGCTCCTCCAGATACGCCTGAAGCTCGCTTAAGGAAAGATTCCTGATATCCTGTTGTTGCATATAAATGAATTATAAAGGAAGGTTTCTGGAATGAAATCCTGGAAAAAACTTTAGTTTACTTTATCTCACTGCCCTCTAAAAACCGCCCTATGCGGCGGAATTTTTCGTACCTGGCCTCAAGCAATTCTTCCTTTGAAAGTGATTGCGTTTTATTCAAAAAATTAAGGATCGTTTGACGCAGGTCCTGGGCCACTTTATCCGGGCTGCGATGAGCCCCCCCGGGTGGCTCAGGGATAACTTCATCAACAATACCCGAGCCCAACAGATGTTTACTGGTTAATTTCAAGGCCTGTGCCGCTTCAGGCGCCTTGACACTATTGCGCCAAAGGATGGAAGCGCACCCTTCGGGCGAAATAACAGAATAATAGGCGTTCTCCAGCATACAGACCTTATCCGCGACGCCGATCCCAATAGCGCCGCCGCTGCCGCCTTCGCCGATAACCGTGGCGATGATGGGCGTGGCGATCTGGGCCATGTCCCGCATATTCTCGGCAATAGCCTGCGCCTGCCCCCGCTCCTCCGCCCCGACACCTGGATAGGCCCCCGGGGTATCGATGAAGATAACCACCGCCAATCCGAATTTTTCCGCGATCTTCATAAACCGTATGGCCTTGCGGTATCCTTCGGGATGCGCACAGCCAAAATTACGCATGATGTTTTCTTTGGTATCGCGACCTTTTTGATGGCCGATAACCATGACCTTATGCCCGTTAATCCGCGCAAACCCGCCGATCATCGCATAATCGTCAGCAAACAGGCGATCGCCATGTAGTTCCACAAAATCTGTCATGATCATATGAATATAGTCCAGGGTATACGGACGGGATGGATGCCGGGCGATCTGAACGCGCTGCCAATCCGTCAAATGGCTGTAGATGTCCTGCTTCATTTTATCGAGCTTCTGCTCCAATTTCTTGAGCTCAGGCCCTAAATTTATTTTTTTATCCTGACCGAAATTTTTTAATTCTTCGATCTTTTTCTCAAGTTCAAAAATAGGCTTTTCAAAATCCAATCTATTCATATTAAAATCCCGATTATTTGCTTTGATTAAATGACTGTTGTGAAAGGCAATGGCTCAATCCACGATCACAACTTTTGTGCCTTTCGGCAAAATGCTATAGAGTTCTTCGACATCCGGCATCACCATCCTGACACAGCCGGCCGTTACCTGGTGGCCGATCGATTCAGGATCCGTTGTTCCATGAATACCGTATCCCGGGATGTCAAAACCCAGCCAGCGGGTTCCCAAGACATTCTGGGGGCTTTCAGGCGGGACAATAACACCGCGATTGAACCAGACTGGATCAATCAACTTTGTAGTGATCTCAAACTCCCCGACAGGGGTGCAATTATTTTCACCAGTGGAAACAGTATAGACCTTAAGGACCCGATTCCCGTCCTTGAGGATCAAGATATTCTGGGATTTATCGATCAGCACATTAAACGCACCCGTCCAGACCCTCAATTTCTGGCCGATCCTAATGACGTCACTCTTTAGATTGTTGCTTTTTTTAATGAATTCCACGGTCGTATTATACTTTTTCGCCAATTTACCCAAAGTATCCCCAGTCTTGACCTCATGCATGATGGTCTTATCAGGCACAGGGGTCTTGGAAAAAAGAATGTTCATATTCAAATCTTCATATTCCTTTTGAATGGAGGCAATATTCTCGGTATCAGGATAATTAACAACGATCTCCTGATATAAATCCTGGGCCGTCAAAAAGTCCCCGTCCCTTTTTAATTGTTGCGCTTTCGTGTAAAGCTGTTTTCCGTTAGGTGTCGAGGCATCCGAATCAAGGGGGACCATTGGCTCATTTTGGCCCCGGGATAACATAAACACAGCCAAAACAATAAGAATAATAACTCCGCCACCAATAAGGAATCGTCTATCCACAGCTATCTCCTCTTTGTTTTCCGGGGATCAAGCTCCCCAGAGATGATAAAATATTAACGAAAGGATCAAACCAATGATGGAACCTATAAAAACTTGAATAGGTGTATGCCCGATAAGCTCGGCCAAGCGATTAGTCTCAATCTTGCCTTTCCAATATATATCTTCAAGGATCTTATTCAGGATCTCGGCCTGGATCCCGGTTTCCCGGCGCACGCCTTGAGCGTCAAACATGGTCACGAGAGCAAAAACAACGGCCAAGGCAAATAAAGGTGTCGTAAAACCAACCTCCAGGCCGCAAGTTGTTGCCAATGCTGTGGCCCCGGCAGCGTGGCTGGAGGGCATCCCCCCGGTTCCGATAAACCACTTAAAATTAAATCTTTTTTCCCTGATAACGCCTAAAATAACCTTAATCGTCTGGGCTAACGCCCATATTGATAATGTTATAACAAGAACTTTATTATTAAAAATATTCATAAGACTATTATTATCAAACATCCCTAAGGCAGCCCCGCTCCCCCTGTTGACTTTTTATCCCTTTTATGATAGTTTACATTATAAATTTCACCCCCCAAAAAAGCAAGGTCTTTTCACGCTCGATTCACCATTACCCTGCCCCTGATGGATGCCCCCAAAATAATGCCCTAAGAACCTAAACTTTATCCCCGACAACAACTATACCTATCCCAACGAGGAGATAGTCATGTTAGCCAAAATTTATTCTTACGGGTTAATCGGCCTAAGTACGTATCCCGTCTGCATTGAAGTGGATGTCTCGAAGGGTTTGCCCGGGACCGCCATTGTAGGCCTTCCGGATAACGCGATCAGAGAAAGCAAGGAACGCGTACGCGCAGCCATTAGAAACAGCGGTTATAAGTACCCTTGCCGACGGATAACCATCAATCTGTCACCGGCCAATATCAAAAAAGAGGGGCCTTGTTTCGACGTGGCCATTGCTTTAGGCATACTCGCCGCCACAGGCCAAATAGACCCGGCACGCCTGAATGACTATATCATCTTTGGTGAACTTTCTCTGGACGGAAGGATGCATCATGTAAAAGGGATCCTGCCGATCGCCCTCTCCCTCCCTAAAAATACATATGCCGGGATGATCGTACCTATGCACAACGCCAACGAAGCTTCCATCGCAGGCAATATACCTGTATTTGCCCTGAAATCCTTAAGCGCCGTCATCAATTTTCTTATGGACCCAGAAGCCCGTCAACCTTTTCCAACCCAACAAAATCATACCATGGGGTCCAACAGCTATCCTATTGATTTTAATGAAGTTAAAGGACAAAATTATGTCAAGCGCGGCCTGGAGATCGCGGCGGCGGGAGGACATAACATCCTGATGCTCGGGCCGCCCGGAAGCGGCAAGACCATGCTGGCCAAACGCCTCATCACTATCTTGCCGCAAATGACCTTTGATGAATCCATTGAGACGACCAAAATCCATTCCATCCTGGGATTATTACCCAGAGGGCAAGGACTCATGGCCGTAAGACCCTTTCGCTCGCCTCACCACACCGCCTCCAATGTGGCCTTGGTCGGTGGCGGGCCCAACCCCAGACCAGGCGAAGTCACCCTTGCGCATAACGGGATATTGTTTCTTGACGAATTGCCTGAGTTTAACCGCAATGTCCTGGAGTCCCTGCGCCAACCTTTGGAAGACAGGTGCGTGACGGTCTCGCGCGCTTCACGGACCGTGCGCTTTCCGGCAAACTTTATGCTGGTGGCTTCGATGAACCCCTGCCCGTGTGGTTATCTGACCGACAAGCGCAAGGAGTGCCATTGCCGGCCCTTACAAATCCAGAAATACCTCTCCAAGATATCCGGACCTCTTTTGGACAGGATCGATATTCATCTGGAAGTGCCGGCCTTGGGGCCAATAGAATTGACCTCCACAGCCCAACCGACCGAAAACTCGGCGGCAATACGCCAGCGCACGGTCAAAGCACGGGACATTCAATTAGAAAGATTTGACAACAACGGGATCTTCGCCAACGCCCAGATGGATCCAAAGCAGATCAAGCATTTCTGTCGGCTCTCGAGCGAAGCCCATCAGCTTTTATGCAAGGCCATCCAGGAATTGGGCTTCTCGGCGCGGGCGTACGACAAAATCTTGAAGGTGAGCCGCACAATAAGTGACCTCGCCGGCTCCCCCGACATTTTGCCCGAGCATATTGCCGAAGCCATCCAGTATAGATGTCTTGATAGAACCTAAATAGAAAGGAATTCTCATGTCATTACAACAAACCATACCAGAAAAAATTATCCAACGTAAAATATTCATAGTCCGAAACAAAAAGGTTATGTTGGACAGGGATTTAGCCCAACTCTATGACGTGCCCACAAAATCATTAAATCTTGCTGTTAAACGCAATCTAACCCGTTTTCCTAATGACTTTATGTTCCAGCTAACACCTGAAGAAACCACCTCTTTGAGGTTTCAATTTGAAACCTCAAAAAAAGGACGTGGCGGCCGCCGTTATTTACCATATGTCTTTACGCAAGAAGGGGTTGCAATGCTTTCAAGTATTCTAAACAGCGAACGGGCCATTCACGTCAATATTCAGATTATGCGGGCCTTTGTGAAATTACGAGAAATGATGACCAGCCACACCGAACTACGGAACAAAATTGAACAGATGGAGAAGAAATATGACGATCAATTTAAAATCGTTTTCGACGCCATCAAGCGCCTACTTGAAACTCCTGAGAAGCCAAAAAGAGCTATCGGATTTCATGCGGAATAAATCTTAAACTCCAGATGCTCATGGCAACGCAGACAATAATTGCTCAATATACTCCTAATCTCCCAACTTCATGGGAGTCCCAGAAAGACCTTAACAGGCAAGAATGCCATCTGGGTCTCACTCGGACATTTAAAGATAATTTCTTCAAAACAGGCCATGCTCTCTTCACGATCCCCCAAAGCTAAATAAATTTCCTGCGAATATGATTATTCATGAAACACCTCTTTCAAAATAACATCGGCAATATTCTCAGCTAAAAGCCGATTGCCTTGATGCGTGCAATGCCCGAAATCACCGGCAAACATGTCCCGGAAATATGTGCTGTAGTCATCCTTATTTACGGCAACTTTAAATGTCGACTCATTATCTAAAAAAATAATCCCTTCGTCATCCTTAAATATTTTTTTTAATGATTTTAAACTACGCAAAGGATATTGCACAACAACCAAGCTTATCCCGCGTTTATATAAAATTTCTTTAACTTTAGAATAATTGTTAATAGTAATAGGTTTATTGACACCAGAGGTTGTGAAAATTAATTTTTCAGTATATTCTTTTGCCAATTCTCGTTGTCCAAGGTAAACCTCCTCTAGCTCAAGATAAGAGCGACTATTTTGAGGATTCAACTTTATGGATTTATTGAACATATCTTCGGCCCGTGCATATTTACCCTGACTCTTATAATTTCTTGCTAATTCAAAATACAAGCGATCGTTCGCCGGACATATCTTTATGGCTTCCTTGAGCAACTCCTCTTCTTGAGAAAATTGGCCTTTGGTGTGATAAAACTGAGACAAATGAATATATAATTCCACATCCCGGGGGGCCAACTCTATAGCTTTCTTGAATGAAGTTTCGGCCTTAGATAATAAAGATCTCTCCTTGTAAAGATTGGCTAATGCAACCCACGCCCTGATATCTTTGGGATCGATCTTTAAGGCCTCTTTGAATATATTCTCAGCCCGACTGAATTCCCTCTGATCTTGATAAACCTTACCTGGAGAATCACCTCCTTTTTCAAGTTCAAAGAGTCTCCGGCCCTGAGTCTTGCTTCGTATGTGTCGTCCAAGAAGTCTTGCCAATTTATATGTGCGCAAGGACAACAATAACCGTTTGATCGTTGATGAAGAGATGGTTTCATAAGGAGTATAGACCCCTTTATCATTTACCCCCATCATCGCAATGACCATATCGGGATCATACGTTTTGATATTGGATTCGAGCCTATCTAAAATATCTTCTGTATTAATTCCAGGAATACCTTTATCAATGACCTTAAATTTAATACCTATGTCACGCTGGTTTAATATCTCTTGCAGAAAAAGGGGATATTGCCCTGCCGTGGTCGACTCTCCTAGACACATAATACGGTAAGTGCCTTTTTGATTAAGGGCTTGCCTGTTCTTGTATTCCTGCATCGACAACACCACAAATCCGCCCAGGCGTAAGGCGGCCTCCAAAAATAAAAAACAAAAAAGGAAGCCCGATATAATTAAAATGATCCTTGCTTTAAATGTTGTGTGTACTTCGCTTCTGTTATTCCCTTGCATAATATTAATATATCTGCAGTAACATAATATTCAGTAAAGCATATAGACTAGAATAAAAAAATATCTTGGGCCATAATGAATGAGTCTTTCCCGCCTAATCTCCTTGATATCCAGTATATAATTTAGCAAGGAATGCTTTTGTGAATACTAGCCCCAAAAATGACGGGAATATTTGGTCACACAAAGAAAAAAGAACTCCCAGGCTCAAAATCGCTTCTTTCGGGCCATAACTTGATAAAAAGAAAAGAATCAATGACTCGCGCACACCCAGACCAAGGAAACTAATTGGTATAGCTGTTAAAATAATGACTATTGGTAAAAATAGAATGATCGAAGACCATGGAATATTTAAGCCAAGACTTTTCGTTAATAGATAAAAGACCAGCAAGGCTGAATACTGAAAAACCATCGAATAAACAAGCAGCAAGAATAGCTTTTGATAAGTAAGCCTCCGGTAAAATTCAAAAAATGAATTTAGTTTTATTTCCCATCCAAGATTCAACCGACTAATTCTTGAAATAAAAACCTTTTGAAATAAAGGATGCCTTAATAATATTAAAAATAAAATATAACAAGACCCTAAAAAAGCACTGGCCAAAATGGCATATTTTAACCAAGGTGAGTATTCCATTTTTTTAATCAATATCCAATAAAACCCACTGGGAACGATGAGCAGCAAACAAGAAAACAAATCTAAAAAAAGTCTCAAAGCGGTTGCATGGACGCCTGAGAGAAGAGAAAAATTTAAATTGCGTTTCAAATAGATTATTTGCGATAAAAGGTTCCATTTCCCTGACGGAAGAACTTTCAATGGCATGCTTCCCATTTTCATAACAAGGACCTCTTTAAAAGATATCCGAAGCCCAAAGACTTGAAGGGTGTATTGAAGGCGACCCACCCCAAATACTGTAATTGCGAATAGTGAAAATATCAAGGCCATTAAGGCATAGGGAACATTGATGCCTTTCATAACCAGACAAATTTTTTCCCAATCAACCCTGGTAAACAAAACCGCAAAAATAACGAGTGTCAAAATAACTGGAACTATCTTGCGTAGAACAATTGCATATTTCATTCGATTAAGCATATTTTGAAAATCATAATAAAAATTTTTTAATTGTGGGCTGTGACTGTTTTCATGAAAGAAGTATCCTTTTTGTTTTCAAAGAATTATTCCCTGAAAAATTTTCGCCCCTTTAAGAAATCAATGGCCCGCCCCCCTCCATCTAGAATATTAATCCATGTCAATTTAGATACATATATTATACCGACAAATATAAATCGGGGATTCAATAAAATTTTTCTTAAATGCTGTCCAATAACAAATGGATTCAAATAGAATGCCAACATCCCCCTAGAAATACACCCTTGAATTTCCTTTTCTGTCAATGCAGTGGGCTTGATATGCTTAGAAAAATATTCATCATAGAGACTTGAGCCTTCAATGCCGAGCAAATGATAACAATGAATATAATCTGGGCGCACACGCATACTAAACTTTAAGTCTTGGGTCATCGTCTCTTTTGTTTCTCCGGGTAAGCCAAAAATAAATTCAACAACCGTGGAAATCCCTAGCTTCTTGCACTCCTTAACAATCATTTCAACCATAGGGATCTCTTGTGGATTTCTTCCAATACGTTTAAGGATCTCTGGATCTGTTTTCTGTAATCCCAAAATAATAAGGTCACAGTGTGCTCTCTCAAAAAGTTTTAGTTTACTAATACCATCCTTCATAAAAACCATAGGGCAGGTGCTACAAGACCACAAGAGATTAAACTTCTTTTCTTCAAAAAGCAGACAAAATTCTTCAAGCCAAGCTTGGTCAAAGCCAAAAACATCATCCTTAAACCCAATATATTTAACCCCATACTTTTTAACTAAGTGATCTATTTCCCCAATGACATTCTTAGGGGTGCGCAATCTCGGTTTACCCCAAAGCCTTGGTGATGAACAATAAGCGCATGTGCCAAAGCACCCCCTGGAAGCCATCATGGTCGCATATGGCTTTTTCATGTTGATAATACGTTCGTCTCCATAATCCCATATATTGACAGCATCCCAATCCGGGAAGGGCAATGTATCCAAATCACCAATTTGTTTTCGGTCAGGCGTGTCGATTATTTTGCCATTTTCTTTATATGAAATACCTTTTATATAGCCCAAGGAATCCCCGCACCCTAAAAGATAATCCGTCAATTCACTAATAGTTATCTCCCCCTCCCCGCGACAAACATAGTCCGCGCCAGCCTCCAAATAGCTTGCCGCAGAAAAATATCCTGGCCCTCCGACCACAATCGGCACAGAGACGCCCTGATCGCGTAAAAATTGTATATAAAAGATAACCGTTTTCTTTAATTGAGTCGCCGTGTGAATACCCAAAAAGAGTGGATTTTTCTTTTCAACAATATCCAACAAAGCCCCAGGGGTAAAAGGGTTCACGTTTTGATCTAACAATGTACACGGGATCCCCCTCTTTTTTACTACCCCACAAAGATACATCAACCCTAACTTAGGAGCCCTTTTAAATCCCGATTCTGCTTGGCGCTCGTGTGGTAAAAAGAAACGATCCTCCCCCAAGTAGGCAAAAATAACTTCTCGTTTATTGGTTGAATTTATACACATACTTTTAACAAAAGGCAATCTACATAGACAATGCTCATTTCACTATTTTAAAGACAATATCAAACTTATTTTTATAAATATTGGGTAAATGAGGGGACAATCTTAAATCAACACCGACAGCATCTATAAAATGGAATAATTCTTTTTGGGCATATCTGTTTCTCAGGCCCAAACCTTCCAATATAAACTCTTGCCATATCCTAAATGACCTGAGTGGCTCAGTAATCCTCCGCTTGTGATAGAAAGTTTTAGATCTTAAAAAAGGCGCTTGATCATTTTTAAATTCGACATCCCCCAATAAAACCAGGGAATTTTTTTGTGAAACTCTTTTAATTTCATCAAACATACATTTTATTTTGTCATTGCCAAAAAAATAGAAAAAAACACTATTACATAATATTTTATTAAAAGAATTATCCGAAAAAGGCAATGAAGCAGCCTCCCCGGTCACTAAAATATTATTTTTTTTAACCAAAATAGTTTTTTGAATATTCTTAATAACGGATAAACTATAATCCAGGCCGGCATACAAAAATACTGCATTCATAAATTCTTCTGTGAAAGCGCCGCTTAAACCGATATCCAGCATACGATCATATGAATTGAGGCTCAATTTATCAATAATATTTCTTATTGTCTGGTCGATCTCATGATCATCTATGCCTCGATAATACCTGCCGCCACTATGGACACTATCAACATCATGACCTCTGGTATCCCACATTTTCTGCCAAAAAGAATATTTTATATCATGCAAAGACATGGCAATTAAAAATCATCAAGATATTAGGTGGTTTTGATGATTTGAATAATCTTTTCCCCTATACTAAGCACTTCGTCCCTTGATAATGGTGGATATATCGGTATATATAAATTATTCTCGAACGCCCTCTGCGCAAAAGAAGCTTTCATAAAGCTTTCAATATAACCTTGAGTTAAATCGACTCCTTTGGTTAGCATTCTTCTTTTGATTTGTTGCCACCTATCAGTCAAGACAACGTAATTGATAAATATACTTTGGGCATCAGGATTCTCCCGGCCATGATCAAGATCAGCATCCCTAAACAATCCGTTTAATGCCTGCGCATTTTGTCGCCTTAAATCGTTATTCCTATGTAAGTCTATCATCTGCACCAACCCGACGCCGGCTTGCATATTCGTATATCGTAAACGCGATCGAGAAGTACGTTTTATTTGCATATCAGGGTCACCCACTTTATTCCCTCTTAAATATTCATGTAGATTTCCCCTGCCTAATTTACTTTCCAACCAAACAAAAGGATAAACGAATAAAGTAAAAATTATACGGTTTGTAAACATGGCCAACAATGTGCCCCATACAAATTTTCTGACAATGGTCCAACAAAATGGAAATTTATAGCGCGATATCTTATCGCGAATCTTGTAGGCAAAAATATTATTACTGGTTGTTATCATCCCTCCACCGAATGTGTTTACATTTTTCATCAAGCCAAAACTGAAATAAGCAAGGTCTCCGAAACCACCTATTTTTTTCGATTTATATTCAGCCCCGCATGCCTGGGCACAATCTTCAATGACAATCAAATTATTCTCTCTGGCAATATCCAAGATGCGGTCAATATCACAAGGATTTCCGTACATATGCGCCATAATGATAGCTTTTGTTTGAGTCGTAATTTTTTCTTCAATCAAAGCCGCGTTGATATTAAAAGAATCCTTATCAATATCAATAAATATCACTTTCAAGCCATATCCACGAAGCATATAAACTACTTCCGGAACCATGTAGGCGGGACAAATAATTTCATCCCCCCTCTTTACATCTATAACATCCAAACATAAGCGAAGAGATGTCGTCCCGGAATAAGTCGCGATCGCATGTTCAGTGCCAATATATCGGGCAAATTCCCGCTCATATTTATATATATAATCCCCCTTTAAAATGGAAAAGCTGAATATAGATGACAGGCCCCTACAAAAAGCCTGCCAGGAGAAATAAACTCTACCCCTAGGGATGGCCCCCCAAGGACCCCGTGAAATTCTTTTTATTGCCCCCTTCATATTTTAATAATACAAAAGTTAATATTCTTTAAAATCATTATTAAACAATTTACGGATCGGTTTCTTCTTTTCGTCGCTTGTTTTTCTCAAAGATGGCTGCAAACCCTTTTGCTGAAATAATGGCGAAAAATGGCATTAAAGGAAAGCGATGGCGATACCAGCCCCTTGTCGAACACCCTAAAATAATTCCAATAAGCATAAACAATACACACAAAGCAAATAATTTCTGCCTATGATCACCTCGGACAAAAGCAAAAAAGAAACCCAACACAATAAATACATATTGAAAACAGTTCCATAAAATATATCCGGGATGAAAGAAAAAGCGATAGGTCCCTTTACCCACCGCCTTCAAAAAAACCTTAGGATGAGTTAAAATATATCGAATGGCTAACGATGTATATTTCTCTGAACGCAAGAAAGGATTTTGAATATTACCAATATTCATAGACTCCTGCCTTGCTTTTACATCATAATATGTTGCATGCTCGTCAAGGGCGATGGCTTCGGGAAGAACACAATGTAATAAACAATGCCCCTGATTTGACGCCAATTCGAAATTCCCCCAGTAATATAAATTGCGCGCCTTCCCCACCCCAGTCACGAGCATCATCATGATGAGCAACACACCAAAATATAACATTTTCTTAAAAGTTTGATCTTTATTAACAAAGGCAAAAACAAAGATCAAAAATAAAAAAAGCAACTCATATGCTGATTTAATCAAGGCTGAAATGCCGATAAAAAGACCAGAAAAAGCGAATAACAATATATTGTTCTTTCTAAAAGCCCGGAATAAAAGAAAAAAGGCCAAGACTAAAATTAGAGTCAACAAGGCTTCTGAATGAAAAGCCAAATAAATTATATCAATGGGAATTTCGCAAAAGAAAAAGAGAGACGCTAAGGACGCAATGGTGAAAGATTGAAAAATTTCCTTCCCTAACAAGAAAATAATCCAAACAGTAAACCCATAAAGAAATATCTGTGATATGAAGACGGCCTGATAATTATTGCCAAAAATTCTATAAATAAAAGAAAGATAAAGTGGGTATCCTAGAGGGAATTTAGGCTCATAATCAGAAAATATCCCATCATACTTAATTTGCATGGCATAACATTGATAATCCTTACCATCCCCCAGAAAAATGTTATTAAAATCTTGAAGTTGAGCATATAAAAATATCATCCTCAAAAAAACCAGCGAGAATAGGATAATATAGACCCATTGGGGTGAGATCTTAAAATTTTTTATTTTCTTTGAAAAATTTAACATGACGATCAAATTAATAAAAAAATCCCTTAAGGATGAACTTCGCAAGATTGCCTGCTAATAATTTATTCTTATGTATGATCCCCTGATGCAAATAATTTTTGGGACAACAAAACAAATAGCCGCCTGGCGATTCCCTTTGAATGCTCTTTGTTTCTAATGATGGACATTCAAGCAAAACACCGCTAGGATGGCTGATCATTATTTTACAAGTGTTGACTTGACTCTGATGGAGCATGACAACCTTTTTGACCTTATGAAGCAGGTACATAAAAACATCCCTGTATTCATTTAATTTTAGTTTTCCTGATTTGCTTGAATGAATATAAAGACTCGAAAGCTCGGGGTTGATCTTAAACACCTGTTCTAACGCCCCCGCTGCCCCCTTGAAATCTTTGAGTAGAAGCCGACATTCAGCCAACCTCAAAAAAAGATCAGGATCTTGTGAGGCCCTGATCTTTTGACTAAGCAATTTATAAGCCAAATCGGCATATTGTATCTGTTGTCTAGTATTACCTACTTGAAAATAAAAATAGCTTAAATCTAAATTATAATCTATGTTCTTGGGTTCCAGTTCCGTTGCTTTTTTATAAAATTCTTCAGCCTTCCATAGACTGCCAGCATTAAAATTTAATTCAGCTAAAAAAGAACATTGCGCATCACTAAGAATATACGGGGTTAGATACATTTGAGAAATTGCCTCTTTTATTTCTTTCAATATCATCGAACTTTCAAGGACTACTGGCCTGCAATTTTTTATGCGCATATAGCCCCAGCCCTGTTCTATATCCATCCCAATAGATGCGATCTTCATGACTTTGTCAAATTGCAAATTTTTCCAATAATTATTAAGATCATCTCTCGCATCAATACAGGCTAAGGAGGCTGATCCCCGATTGAAATGCCACCCCGCTTGAATCACGTCTCTATTTTCCCACTTCTTGATCATCCGCCCCCATGGAGAAGCCTTGCGACGATAAAAACTTAACTTCTCTAATAAAGCAGCCGTATGATTGAGCCCCCTATCATCTTTTTTTAATAGGGATTCATCCGTTAAATCCCTAATAACAAAAACGATCATATCAGGCTTAAAATTTCTCACTAAAGTATTAATCTGATCCTTTAAATCTGATGGTGAGGCACCCTCTACACTTTTATGAATCACATGAAAAATCCGGCCTTTAATTTGAGTATTTAGGATCCTTTCCAATTGCCTTGGATAAGAATAATTCCCCCCCACAAAGGACAAAGGATCTCCCAAGCAAAGAATTAAATAAGGTTTGATCGATTGCTCGTAAGAAACGATATTTTTATTATTAATAGTAAAATGTATTGCCATCACGAGTAACATCAAACAAATGAATGCCAAAATTATAAAACGTGAGCTCAAATTATTTTTATTTGGAAGAAATAATTTCCCTAACATCGTTTAATAAATCCCTTTTAAATTATACTTCCTTAAAATTAAGATTATGTTAAAAAAAACAGCGCTCTTTTATCTTATTGTAACTACGACATATAAAAATCAGCATATCTGTTTGTTATTTTTAAATATTATATAATAATATATAGTCATTATATAACGATTCGAGTCTAAATTTAAATTCCTACTATTACATATACTTATTATGAATAAAACATCCCAAGGTTTATGTGCCGATAAATTTTCCATAATTATCCCTGTTTTTAATGAAGAATTGACAATAGGGCCTTTAATAAAAGATCTTCGTGAGCGCTACTGGGGGGCAGATATCATTGTTGTTGATGATGGATCAAATGATAATACCTTTGCTTGTTTAAAGAATCTTAACGTAAAGATATTCAGGCATAGCCGCAATCGAGGATACGGCGCTGCTCTAAAAACAGGGATTAAGAATGCCTCCAGAAACGATATTATCATTATGGATGGCGATGGCGCATTTTCTATTGACGACATTGAAGCAATGGCAGCAATGAATGAAGGTATGATTGATTTAATTATTGGGGTTAGGCAATATGATTTCCCTTTCTATAAAAAAATTGCTAGGGGTTTTGTCTTAAATTTATTATCAAGAATTTCTAAACAAAAAGTTTTTGATTTCAATTCGGGACTGCGTTTATTCAAAAAAAACAGGATAATAAAATATTTTCATATCCTTCCCGACGGTTTTTCGTTCACATCCAGCATGACCTTAATCTATATTCTAGAGGGACATGTTATAAAATATGCGCCTATTTGCTTTTCAAAAAGACAAGACACCTTATCCAAAGTAAAAACCTGCCCCTATATTTTTAACTTCATAAAAAGCTATGCTAGAATTATTTATCGCATGCGACTTTCTCAGTCAAGGATAACAATATAGAAATTCTTCATTAAACATAGCGCGAAAGCTTCGTTACATGATAATTAATTGGCCCTGTACATCTATGCCAACAAAAACATTTCCTGCTTCTCTTTAAAGAGGCCCTGAAACGGCTCAATTTTTCTCCAGACCAAATGGCCCCAAACTCTTCTTCTCTTAAATTCCCAACTTTTTCTATAAAATCAGGACAGGGATAAACATTCCCATAAGCATCGATCTGGAGCATAAAACTACCAGCAAAACATTTATAGGCATGATGTAATTCAGCTCTATTAAAAAAATAATTTGGGAACTCAGATTCATATCCACCCCTAAAACAACCATGTTTCTTTTTAATATGACCCCAAATACCCAGAAACGATTCCCTTTGTTCCTGATTTATGAACATTGACTGGTCGGATAACTTAAAGATACTATCCTTAAAGCCATCATGTATTGGCTGAAAAATAATCTCATCGACTTTTGTTTTCCAATAATCTATTATGGCGTCGAGTTCGCAGAAATTTTCTGCCGAGATGGTCACTCCCAGAAATATTTTGGGTTTTTGCCCCCGCCTCATATCTTTAATCTTTCTTATTCCCCTTTCAGCCTGAACAAATAAGCCCTTACGATGTCGCAACGAATCATGCTTGCTCGAAGATGCGGAATCCATACTTATCGTTATGGCATCAAGCCCAGACCCTAAAATTTCATCAGCGCAGGATTCCAGTAACAAGCCGTTCGTCAGGACATTTATATGAATGCCATACTTCTTCCCTGCTCGGATAATTGCATATATATCTTTCCTTAACAAAGGCTCCCCACCGGTTAGACTTAATAAAGGGACTTTCTTAATCCCCAAATTTCTAATAATATTCAGGCATTCTTGTGTATTTAATTCATTCCCATGATCAAAAGAAGTTGACCGGCAAAAGCTGCATTTACAATTACATCGAAAAGTTAAATTCCACCCGACATAAAATGGCCCCGCAAGAGGTTTTTTACCTAATCTATAGACCAAAAAATTATCAGCCCCCACAATAAAAGATTTTAATATATGCCCTTTGTATCTCGATGTAAATTGACTAATAGCGCTAAGCATATTCTTAATTAACCCATATATTTCTGGTACCAAAGTTCAAACATGAATAAAGTCCATATTCTCTTACGATTATCAACTTTATTTTTAAAATGATCATCGAGGATGGTTTTTATATACTCATAATTAAAGAACCCCTCTCTTCTGATCCGTGATTCACTTAGCATATCTAGGATATATTGTTTTAATCCCTGCTTTATCCACTGGGACACAGGCATACCAAAACCTTTCTTGGGACGATTAATTATATGCCGAGGTAAACATTCAGCAGCTTTTTCCCGCAATATATACTTCCCTCTGAAATAACGCATCTTAAGATCTAAAGGAAGATTTATGACAAATTCAACCAATTCGTGATCCAGATACGGGACCCTGATTTCTTGAGAATTCATCATGCTAACACGATCTGCTTTAACTAACAGATCCTCGGCTAAATAGGTGTTAATATCAAAATATTGTAGCGCAGACAATTCATCGATATCATTATTTTGTATAAAAGCCGACGATATATTCCCATAATCACGTTCATTCACATAATCTTTAAAATGACCCTTCAATAATTGATTCCTGCTATTTCGATTAAAAGAGCCCATCCACGCCACATGCCTCTCCATAATATCTGGTTCATAAGCCCCTTCGACAAACCGTTTGGCACAAAAGTCAAAACTAAAATTATCATCACTAACTGGCAATCTTAGGATGATTTTCTCAATAAGATTCCTTCGCATATACCGAGGGATGGCCATGTACAGCTTCATTAATCGATGGGCTACATATGTCGGATACCCTGCGAATATTTCATCTCCGCCATCACCGCTTAAGGCGACAGTAACATTTTTCCTAGAGAAATTGGATAATAAATAGGTGGGGAGTAATGAGCCATCCCCCAATGGCTCATCGAGACAATCTGATATATGTGACAGGGCTTCGACAACATCTTTGACACCCACATATTTATGTCTATGCTCTGTTCCCAGAAACGCAGCAACGCTCTTAGAATATTTTGATTCATCAAATGATGGCTCAGCAAATCCTATCGAGAATGTTTTGACTTTACTTGGGTAAAATTGCTTAACGCGTGACAGCATATAACTTGAATCCAGCCCTCCACTTAGAAAAACACCTATAGGCACATCCGAAACAAGGTGATTTCCTATGGATCTATCCAACAATTCAGATAATTGCTTAAAATTTCTTCTTTTAGTATAAATATTTTTCGTATCTTGGAATCGCAGAGTCCAATATCTTTTTAATGAAATACTTTTGTTCTTATAAATTAAATAATGTGCTGGCGGTAATTTGCGTATATTTTTAAATATTGATCGCGGGGAAGGAATATAATCTAACATTAGATAATTATTAAGCGCTGATAAATCAATAGACTTATTAATGCCTGGAAATGAAAGTAAGGATTTTATTTCGGAACCGAATATAAAAATTCCCCCTATAGATGCATAATGAAGCGGCTTTATTCCAAAACGGTCTTTTGCAATTATCAGATCTCCTTTACTTTTATCCCATAAAGCTAAAGAGAACATGCCCTTTAATATATTTAAGAATTTTAAACCATATTCTTCATATAGGTGGGGAATAACTTCTAGATCATTATAAGTTTTTAAAACATGTCCCTTAGACAACAGGAGTTCTCGCAAGTCTTGGAAGTTATAGATTTCTCCATTGGCGACCAATATAATTGTTTTATCCTCATTTAAAAAAGGCTGGGCCCCACAGTTAAGATCAATAATCCTTAACCGGGAGGAACCTAATGCCATATTCTTATCAATAAAAATATCTTTGTCATCCGGCCCCCTATGATGCATAGAATTGACCATTTTATCGATATTTTCTTTCATGAAATTTTCTTTTTTATCACCTATAATCCCACAAATTCCGCACATAATTACTACACCTTTATCAAATAAAAATACTATTAATGGATTCAAAATACTGTCAGATTAATTTATACTATTATATAATATAATTTATACTTATTGGGATATATCAAAACTGATGCCGGACAAAAAACAAAACTTATTAATAATTCTCACACTAAGCATTATTGTTATTCTTTTCTGCCTGCCGTTATTCGAAAATTTAACATATGGAAGCCTTAATTCGGACTGGAATCAAGTATTTTCTTACATTCATTTTACCCGTAATTCAATATTAAAACATCACCAATTCCCCCTCAGATCACCGATATTCGGGGGCGGATATCCCATTGTTGGCCATCCTCAAGATTTCTCTTTATATCCTTTATTTTTTATCATGCTGATTTGCGGTGAAATCATTGGCTCAAAAATAGTCTGCCTTATTATGTATTTAGTGGGCGCCTGGGGGATGTATTATCTAGCCAGATATTTATTGAAATTCACCTTGGCTGGATCTTTATTTTCAACATTTTGCTTTTCACTTTCAAGTTGGATGCCTCAACAAATAAATGACGGGAACCTAACCAATATTCATGTTTTTCTTATTCCGACACTTGTCATATGTATATTAAAAAGCGTCTTCAACAAAAAATATTTTTTTTATGGGGCTTTTATGTTCGCCTGGATGGCTACTAACCAAGGCCTTTTATTTGTAAACATTTGTCTCTTCCTAGCTATTTTGTTTCTTTCCTGGAGTCTTAATGATTCCCGGCCTAAAATTCTCGTAAAAAACTTCATTCTTATTCTAATTTTGGCTTTCCTTTTCGGTGCAATTAAAAATTTCCCCATGATCGGACTCTTAAAACAAAACTCCAGATCCGTACCTTGCGAGTTTGTACCTGCTGGCTGCCTGAATTTTACCAATATTTTTGATGCCTTGACAAAAAGGCATATGTTTAGTTCTGAAACTATTTATATGGGATACCTACCCCTCGTCTTTACTCTGGTTGCTTTTATATTTGGATTTCGAAGAACAAAAGGATTGTTAATCACACTCTGCTTCTTACTATGGGTCTCTTTCGGCCCTAATGCCCTCTTCAACATTTCAAAATTTTTGTGGAAAATTCCCATCTTCAGCTCTATGTATAAATTTGACAAATACTACCCCCCCTTAATATGCTTTATTATCGCCCTTTCTGCCGGATACGGTTTAGTTATACTGCAACGCAAATTTCCTTCTAAAAAAATCCTTTATCTATTAATATTTTTTTTAATTATTAATACCGTCGATATATTCTTTTCGAATATATACTTTCATAAAAAAATATTCACACTGCCATTAGGTAATATAGATAAAACAAACTATGATTTTAACCAAGTTTACGTAATAAGTAAAAATAAAAGTAAAAGCAGAGTTGGTCAAAGAGAGCCAAGTTCTGTCTTCCAATATCTGTTGCAGGAAAAAAATATAGGAGTTATAAATTGGTATGGTGATATCCGCCTTAAAGAAGCTGCGATCCCCTCTAAATTTATTTATACAGAGGGGCTTAAAAACCCATTTCCTATCAAGATAGAAAAAAATCCAAACTATAAAGGAGAGTTGTTTTTTAAGGAGGAAAAGGGGAATTCCGCATATTTTAAAGAATTTAAGCCCAACAGTATTAAAATTTACGCCAAAATAATTAATCCTGATACCTTAATCATCAATCAAAATTTTTCCCCTCATTGGAAAACAAAAGATATTCCGATATTTTCTCACGACGGACTTTTAGCTCTAAAATTTGAAGAGCCAAAGGATTATGAAATAACTTTAAATTATTTTTATCCCCTTTTTTACATCGGCTTACTAATAAGCCTCATATCCTTAGCCTTATCCTATTATGTATTTGTATTCTCCCCCAAGACGTCACTGATGCCTCGGGAATATATCCTCCAATGATTCGAAATTATTGTCTATATCCAAAAATTTATCAGATTCAATAAATATTTTATGCCATATAAGAAAATATAAAATACTCCATATTTGCCTAGCGAAAAAAACTTCCCCTTGGCTACAATTCCTTCGGGCGTAATCAACATAATCCGGGTTCAAATAACCATTGGCTTCTATATTCTCTTTACTTAAAAAATTCTCAACAGTGGATTTAAGGCCATTATTTAACCATAAATTTATCGGCACAAAAAAATGCTCTTTTCTTCGATAGGCAATAGATGCCGGAAGATAATGTTCAGCAACTTTCCTTAAAATATATTTATCACGAAATGAATTCACCTTAAATTTTGACGGCAAAAATAAAACCTCTTCAACAAAATTGTGATCCAAAAAAGGAGCTCTGGCTTCGATCGAATGAGCCATCGTTACAGAATCAACTCCAATAAGGTCATTGCTCAGTTTTGTTTTCATGATAAAATAAAGTAAATGGTTTAAAAGATCCTGACCATTTTCAATCTTAGTTGGGAAATAATGCTGATTGATTGTTTTTCCGATATTTTCTTCTTGCAATCTATTTTTAAGATCTTTGCCATACAAATTTTCCCTTTCTTGTGTATTAAATATACTTGTGACCTCTACATAGGCAGAACCGATATCTTTGATTTTTTTACAAAAATTAACCAAACGTTCCCGCCCGTTATAACCAAGTAAGGATGAATATTTAAAAAAATAATTTAACATTTTTCCGGGAAAAATATTCAAGAATGCGGGAAATCCGTTGATTGCTTTCTGGGAAAAAGCTGAAAGACCCCACGCATACATTATAAATATGATACGCTCATATCCGCATAAGAATTCATCAGCTCCCTGACCTGTTAACACGACTTTTATTCTATCCTTTGCTTCTTTACTCATAAAATACATAGGAAGCAAGGAAGGATCTGCATCTAACTCATTAATTTGTCCGATAATCCTTATAAGTTCCAGTTTTGAATAGGAATTACACAGACATTCTGTATGATCTGTTTTCAAATATTTTGACGCAAAACGAGCAGGTTCTATTTCGTCGATAAAACCTTTTTCATTAAAACCAACCGTATACGTTCTTACAGGATTGTTCGAAATCTTCGTCATTATCGCCGCTATGATGCTGGAATCAAGTCCCCCAGAAAAAAATGCGCCTATAGGAACGTCGCTTATAAGTCTGTATTGGACAGAAGCCTGGATTTCCTTCATAAAAGTATTTTCAACCTGGCTTGCATCTTTGATAGAAACCTTTGGTTCAGGCTCCCAATACTTCTTCTTTCTGCAAATCACATGACCATTATCTGTAATATTTATTCTCATAAAATGTGCGGGTAAAAATTTCTTAATATTATTAAATAAGGTCTCTTCTAAATAATTATGACGAAAAGTAAAATAGTAATCGAGAGCCCTTTTATTGACTTCACGTTTCCAATCCGTCCAGGAAATAATAGACTTTATCTCCGAAGCAAAAATAAAAATATGCCCTTTTTGGGCATAATATAAGGGTTTTATCCCCAGACGGTCTCGCGCAAGAAACAAAGACTTATCTTTTTTATCCCAAATTGCAAAAGCAAACATCCCATTAAATAAGGATAAGCAGCTCTCTTTCCAAGCCAAATAGGAATTTAAGACAACCTCTGTATCCGTTCCCGATCGGAATCGATATCCTAACCGAATAAGCTCCTTCCTAATTTCTTTAAAATTATATATCTCCCCGTTGAATGATATAACTGCCCGGCTTTCCATATCTTCCATAGGCTGGTGCCCGTGAAGAGACAAATCGATGACAGAAAGACGTCTGTGCCCCAGTCCGATGTCATGATCTGTAAAAAAACCCTCATCATCCGGCCCCCTATGAGAAATTATTCTTACCATTTTTCTTAAAAGGGCATCATTATTCATACCAAGAAAGCCAGCTATCCCACACATAATTCAAATCATTCTTTTTTTAATTAAAGTTAGAAAATTCAGAGGATATTTTTCTTAAAAAAATCTTTCACTCTTACTCTATCACTTGACCTAGCATAGCCATACTGAAGAAAAAATTTAGGCATTCCGAAATGATCAAAAGTATTTATTTGATGGCTATAATAAGACAACCCTGGGATTGTTTCGCAATGTATTCTACCTGGAGAACTTATATCAAGTTGCAAAGGATACATGTCAAAAACTAAGGCCTTTAAATCATTACTAATAATAGAAACCATATAAGCCACATCACTTCCCCCAGAATGACCCATAATACCTATTTTGTTCACATTTTCTTGATTTTTTAAATATTCTATTAAAAGCAAAGTTTCATAAATCCGCAACCCCATAAGAGGGAACCCTTCTAAATACAATTCTTCACTGATGGTGAATTCTACCTCATCATCATCCATAGCCCTGAAGGACGGAGCCAGAACGATAAATCCTTCTTTGACTAAATCTTGCCCCATGTAATCTTTAATAAATATTTCTGCAGACTGTTCATGCCCATGCAAGCCAATGACGGCCGGATAAGATTTACTTTTTATATTTGGAACTAACATACGGGCGTTAAATGATCCGATATAATGGTCTGTGAATATTAATTCTTCTTCCTTGAATCCTTCATGTTCTTGAATCGAAATGATTTTAATATCATATTTCTTTTGGGCAAGGTCATCCAAAAGAAATCCTATATTGAGTTCTGAAATAATTTTATTTCTTAAATCTTCGACGACTTCCCCTGAAGGATTTTTTCTTAAATATTCCTTGGCATCCTTAATCTGCTTCCATGATTCTGCCTTTGAGATTGGTCTTCGATATTGCTTATTCAATGCAATAAATTGCCTATAAGCAGACACATCATTTTGATCTATCCCACAAAAGCCCTGAAGATCACTAATGCCGTTAATAACATGTTTCCTAGAAGCCTGCGGCACTTTACTAATAAAAAAATTAAGCCTAGGAGCTCCCAACCTTTTAGTTACCTTAAGCGCTCCCAAATTCCGCCCTATCCCACGATAAAAATAAGGAACAAGGTCTTTATGAAAATTCGATTGTGGATATGCTAACAAATATTTGAGGTCAAACATGGGCAGAAAATAATCATCCTGCAGTTCATAAAAACAAAACGCATCAGGATTACTAAAATACCCTTCCAGAATGAATCGAAAATAACCTTTTATATTATCTGGGATCCTATCGTAAACCTGAAAAATTTGCTTAAAAATATCCTGAACATTTTTTTGGGGAATGGGTATATTCCCATTGATAAAGTCTTCGTCAATGACATATGCATACCCATATCCAAATCCACGGTATAAATCCTTAATGAAAATATGGTTGATATTTTCTGACAATACCCGAAGGGCTGATAAATTATTGGCATAAGCCGCCGAAGCACCAAGCGACTCATAGATCACAGCCCTTTGTTTAGAACTCAAATCTAGCCGCTCAATATATTCTTTAATTTTCTGCGCCTTTACCGCAGAAAACATGTCCCAATTATAATCAAATTGACTCGGCAGCTCATCCATTTTTCTCGTATCAACAACAGAATTTATAATTTCATCTAAAAAAATGCTTTTTCTGTTTGGTCCCTCGCGGACCATCCTCCAAAGCCAATCTTTTATCCTGAGATTAAGAAGATTCTTTTGGTATTGATTCAACATATTCATCTGTGTTAATTTCGAAAAAGCTGAAAAACGTTGTGGATTTTCATATAAATAACCAAGAAGAATGATTTCTAACGGCTCCCCCTTTTTTATATAATCCGCGACGGCTCTTTTTATATTATGTTGCCGCCAAAAGATTGTCTGTCCCAAATCCTCATAATTACCATAGGCTTTATATTTAAAAACCTGCTTCGGCCCGAAATAAATATCACGGGCATTTATATCTTTAATAAAACAAAACGCCAGAATAAATATTAACGGCCAAAGAAAATGTATCTTTTGTTTAAATATCCTGCTTAAAAAATTTGAAATGATTAGAAAAATCAAAGGATATAAAGGAATGAAATATCTTATTTTTGCAGACCGATCGACGACGATGAAGGCAATGATATAAACAATCAAAAGGAACACAAAGAAAAAGTCTGGCCCCTCTATTGTTAATGTATGTTCTTTTTTATAACGAAAGATTGACTTTTTAAAAAAATTATAAAAATTTTTAATATTCAATACTATAAGTCCTATGACGGAGAGAAAAAATATCGTATAATATAAAAATCTTATCCAAATGCCACTTCCATTAAAATAAAAAAGATGCATTAAGGCCCGGCTAAAAACCCATCTCACATCAGCTGAAATATCCGATGAATTTGCAAACGATAAAATAGAGGTTTGCATGTTCCTCTCGTCATACAAACCTACGAAGCCCATGTTATAGTTGTATATAAACCAAGGGATGGCACAGAATAAAAAAGATATTAAGAAGACGAAAAAATGTTTACTTAAAATAAACCGTTCTTTCTTCGCATTGATGAAAATAAATATTAGAGCTGTAGGAATAAGTGATAAATAATCAAATAAAAACCCAATGCCGCAGCTTATACCTAACAAAGCATAATTACATGTCGCCTGCTTGCCCCTATAAATAATCCGATAAAATAAAATAAGGCTAAAAATTAAGGAAATGTGAACAGTATGGAAACGCGGCAACCATAAAACGAGATTTGCATTCGTGAAAATGGAAGGAGAAAATATACAAAGCAACCCAAAGATAAAAGCCACTTTCTCACAGAAATATTCCGAAATAAATTCATACCATAATAATATCAATATGCTCGCAATAAATAATACAAAAAAATAATATGAAATTTGGGAGTCGCCTAAAATAGAGATAAATGGCACTAATAAATGAGCAAAAAACACTTTGCCGAAGGAATAAGGCTCTACTATATAGGCTAATAAAGGCATCCTTATACCCCCCATGATTTCTCGAGCAATTAAACCAACATGCAATTCCTCTCGCCAATAAATTGAATCAACAAAGAAAAAAATTATAGCAAGCCTGGAAAAAATAAATCCACCGAGCACAACGAATAATTTTATATTTGTAGATCTCATAATAAATGTTATAGCATCAACGTGTATTTTTTAAAAACATGAAATCTAAATCAAGAAGAAAAGTTTTCATTGCGTTAGCCATTTATGTCGCACATTAGTTATATCTTCTCTTTCATAATCTTCTATATAGGCCTCGTTCAAATACTTTGCTGCTTTATTTTGATGCCCCTTGAGCAATTCGATTAATCCTTGCATATAATCATTCTCGCCATCAATAGCTGAAATTCCGATCTGTTCAATTACGTTCGCAAGGCCTTCACATTTAAGATGGGTGCCCCACTCATGAATATCTATATTTTCTAAATTATTAAGCGAATGTATAACAGGAGTAAGTATTTCTTTATTATGACAAGTAATCCCATATTGATCAATGTTATCACGGAAGGTCCTTACTTGCTGGATATACATTGAAATAGCTAATTTCTCTTGTAATGTTCCTGATTCTCGTCTTAAAATAAATAACTTCTCTATATCATTACTAAGAACAGGGGAGACATCTTGTTTATCTTCCATCCAAGTATCACTAAAAGAATCTCTTATCGTATTCCAAGCAATGCCTGAAGAAACCATGTCTATAGACGCTGTTCCGCTGGCCGCGCCATTCATAGCAGTAAATGATTTCAGGATTATATTTTTTAATGAATAAAAACATGACCTCAAAATAAAAATCGGTAGAGGAAATACCTCATAGCATGAAAGTGATTCAGACAATAATCCATCTCCAGCAAAGCACTGAGGCAACATTCCCATCCTAGTTATTAAAATATCAATAGATCGATTAGTGTATGAAACTGCCTCCTGACCTTTAATCCCTTTTGTTAGATATTGTTTTAGAAATCTCTCGGGTGTTTCCTTAATAATCCTAACAAATCTAGAAATATTTTCACAATTAAAAACTAGTTCCGATTTCTCTAGCAGCATTCTTTTGCCTTCAAATTCTACAAAATTTGAAAGGCATTCCTGGTCGGATGAATAAAACCTTGGGTATAAACCCGGAAATCGAAAAATATGGTCCATATCTATTTGATATAATTTTCCTGAAGAACCCAAGAGAAAAGATGGCTTGTCCTGTCTACAAAGAAGCCAGGAAAATATTTCATGGCTAACAATTTCTGAAATCAATTCTTGTTTTTTTTCTAAAAAAGCAAACGCATACGCTTCATTAAGACATTCAAATTCTTTTTCAAACTTAATAACCCTTTGAATATAACCCTGCTGCATACTTCCATTTATTTTACATTCAAAAAGATGAGTCTCCGGGACACCCAATCCATATAATTTAGCCAATCGAAAGCCTATAATATTATGGGCACCTGACATTTCCTGATATTTAGTTTTATCTTTTAATTTAAACAGCCACAACTCTCCAAATTGTGATTCTAAAACATATTTCTCTGTGTCGCCTTTATAAATTTGCTTGTCTCTATCCGCGAGTTTAAATTTAATTTTCTTAAAATAGATCTCATTCATCTGATCCTCTTTTTCGAAAATCCAGAAAGCCACATGGTATAAGGCTTTCGTATAAAAGATTAAAAGCAAGAATATAACTAAACATAGACTTAAAACTAAAATTATAAATAACCTTTTTTTTAACATTGTTGTAGCTAGCGACTAGATTAAAAATCTATATAGATATTACTTCAGTCCTTTTATATACTCTTATCAGGTGATTTTGAAAAATAATCCAAAGGCATGCAGATGTTGCTAAAATGCTGATGATCAATCCAATAATAAAGGACATCGGAACATATGTTAATGTAAATTTATATCGACCCGGCTTATCAACCTGAACAGCCAAAAGACCTTTATGAGACAATAATGTCCCGCCATCAACCTTCCAATATTTATCGTAATTCTGATTTATGATAAGAAGATCAGGCTTTGAAACAAATGCATTAATAACGATTTTATTGGGCGTAAATTTATCATAAGAGGCTTTATTAAGATCAATCTCATTGAGAAAATATAATTCACCTTTATATTCCGGGTTTAAGCTAAATTCCCAATCAAGAAAATTATAGATTTCTGAATTCCGGGCAATATTTGAGTTAAAATTCAAAGAATCAAAAAACGTTTTTTCATCAATATTAATATGATTAAAAACAAACTGTTGAGAAAATTGACCCTCTATAAAATATTTTGGCGTTGTATAGTCTGGCAAATCGTTATGGGTATGCCAATCACTGGATCCTATATTTGATTTCATCAATTCATATTGCAAAAAACCATCGAGTTCAGATCCCCCATCTATAATTAATGACTGAGCAAAATCAGTATTAATTATCTTAGGTGCTTTGATATTTTTATAAAATACAAGTTTATGAAACGCCGTGTTATTCAAAAAAAGATCCCATGTGTTTATCACAAGCATGAGAATTGCCAAAATTGTCCATGTCTTGTGCCTTGAAGAAAAACGGATATTCTTGATTGCATAACCGGCTGCCAGGCATAAAAGAAAAGCTATAAAAAAGGCAAAATATATGTCTACTCTTATTGTATGATTGTAGCGAGGAACGAAAGAAAGAAAAAATGTAAGATTAACAGGGCTATTTTTACCAAGCATGATAAGCACGAGGAATAAACAAAGCAGTAAAAATTTCTTGGATTCCTTAAAATTAAATACAAAAAACAGTAAAGCAAAGAAAAGTGTCCCATACCCCACATAAGTTGAAGTTATATTTTCGCTATATCTAAAAAGTATTGATTTTAAAAAACTTGAGAAGGTGAAGCAATGTACTTGTGCATTCTCGTAATATATATTAGGTTTGCTTTTAATGAAAAGTTCTACCATCGGAATAATTTCTAGGGCACATAATAACACTGACAGCATGACCACAAGTAAGGTGTGCCTCAGCATCATAAGCACCTCTCTTTTACGGCCAGCAAAATACACACCTGTAAAAATAAAAATAAATAAAATTATAGCCCCAGAAGACGCACATGCTTGTCCTAAAATAAGCGAAAGAATAAAGGCCGCATAGACAATAAATACCTTTTTCTCCTTACTTTTTATGATAAAAGCAATGAGCAACGGAACGAAATAGTAAAACATTTTGGTAAAATTTCCACTTTCTAATTGGGCAGGAAGAAAACTGCAAAATGTCAAACTAAGGGTCGCAACCAACGAAGCAACGAGGTTGAAGTTCATGATCTTACGGGTGAGATAAAACATGCCAAAAGCACATACCATGTATAAAAGAACCATGATGATCTTCATGCCCAAAAGTTCACCAAAGAAAAGAATAATTAAAAAAAGTGGTGAACACGACATATCGTGAGGGTAGGCCAATAGAGGATAGCCGCCTGCATAAAAAGGACACCTCAAAGGAAACTGCCAGTGTTTCAATATAGAACTTCGTGCAAAATAGGCATTGGCTATCTCCACATTGAGATCTGAACTTACGGTTCTGCTATAAGGCTCGCTTAAAAATGGTGAACAGAAAATTAAGACACTAATACCGATTAATATTAAAACTAGTACATCCAAATATTTATCTTTTAATAAAATGATCTTATTCATTTTTCCATCTGTCATCATTAAGGATACCGGCCATTTTTATTAAAATTTTATCATTAACAAAACGATGCATGGGAATTTGCAAACTTTCCTTGAATGCCGATAAAGCCATGGGATACTGATCGTTATCGTTAAAAATCGCAGGACAATATCTCATCAGGGAATGACCTGAGTCTATACCCCTGCGCAACAAATGACTGGACAATTTTCTTCTATGCTTAATTGATATCACAAAAAAATAGGGAACGGCTTTTGCCTCTGGGCAATCTGATGTTAAATACTTCATTCCTCCAAGATTGGATTTAATAACATCCATCTTTTTTTTAGTCTCTGTACAATATTTTTTATATTGATTTATTTGTTTCAACCCAATGAACGCCTGCACATTGGACATCCTGGCTACTTGCCGCACAGATTTTAATGACCTTTTAAATACCTTAGCGTATCCCTTGATTGCAAAATCATCTTTTTTTATAAACACATCATCAAAAATCAAGAAAGGAAATATTAAAATAGAGAAAACTAAAGGGTAAGTCAAAAAATAAAGTAATGCCGTTATAAAAATACTCTTCAATAAACTTATAAAAGGCAGGGATGCCATATCGGTGATCTTCTCTGCAATTTTTTCGGCTAGCAGACTATCATTCGTAGCGATGCCTCCTCCGCCTAACGCATTAAATGGTTTTGAGTTTGCAAAACTGAAAAAAGATGCCTGTCCCAAGCTTCCCACCGGCCTGTCCTTATATGCGGCCCCTATGGCATGGGCGCAATCTTCGATAACAAACAATCCGTGCTGATGAGACAATTGGGTTATCGCATCCATGTCACAGGGAACTCCAAATAAATGTGTGGCTATAATACCTCGGGTTCTGGATGTAATCTTTTTCTCTATCAGGCGAGGATCAATATTATGATCGGTTTCTTTTATATCCACAAAAACAGGAGTCAAGCCCATATCAATAAGGGTCGCAGGCACTTCTTCTGCTGTGTAAGCCGGAAGTATAACCTCACTACCCTTAACAATTTCCAAAACTTCCAGAATGATCCTAAGAGAAGCACGGCCACTGCTGAGCGCAAAGAAATTATTAATACCAATAAATTTAGCGAATGTCCCTTCAAAATCTCTTACTGAATCCCCGAATTGAACCTTTCTGAGCCAAAACGCCTTTACAATATCCCTAAACTCTCCCTTATAAATATGAATAACTCTTCTCGGTATCGCTAACATTTTATTTTGACCAAAATTGGTTCATGGCAGGACCGATCTTACCAGACAAGATACAGTTCAATTCAGTACGGGCTGTACAGCAGCATTGCGAGCAAGGATATTGTCTCTCAAGCTTATCAATACCCTGTTTTATTCCATCCACAACATAAATGCGCACATGGTGGTCCTTAGCCCTCGGACATACATGCAATGTCCCGTCCGGGTCTATTCTAAATGAAACTTTCCCTGCCCAACATTGTGGAGGCTTATGGTAAATCTGACTTTGCAATGCCCTCAGCCCTGTTATAGAATTTGAAATTCTTGCGCCATCTTTCTTTTTAATGATAAGACTTTCCAAGACCTGATACGTTTCCTGATTTGATAAATCTATGGGATTTACTTCTTCCCCCCTAAGTTTATAAAAAGTTGCCGGCTGAAAACCTACTGGACAATTGAGATCTTCAGCTATTTGTAGCAAATTATCTATCGAATCAATATTATTTTTGTTGATGACAGCAAATAATTTAACTTTCACGCCAACTTTCTTCCCCAGACGTGCAGCCTCGATCACTTTTTCAAAGGCCTTGGAATCACCACGGATAGAATTATGGATCTCTTCCGGGCCGTCCAAACTAAGTGTCAAAGAATCTATTAATGTAAGGACTTCCTGATTTTCCTTAACGCCGAAACCAGAACTGTTAATATTAATAATAATCTTATTCTCAACAGCATTTCGGACAATACCAATCAATGACTCTTTTAAGAAAGGCTCCCCTCCTGTAAAAGATATATAACTCGTGCCGCATTTTGCTAAATCATCGATTATGTGACATATTTGATCTGCATTCAATTCAGGGCCTTTTCTTTTCCAGCTTGAACAATAGAGGCATTGATAAGGACATCGATGCGTCAGCGACCAGCTTATAAATATCGGGATACGTTTGCCCAACATCTTCGCCCTAAAAATATTCAATAGAATTCTAAAATGATTTAGAGTCATAATATCATCAATAAGATAAGTCTAAATTTATTAATATCTTCCGCAAGCTTAGATCATCGACCAAAAAAGTTGCCACATGTTTATAAAAATTTATAAAGGGCACCTCACAATTTTTACATAATGGAATATCATCGAATTCACGCCTAGCGTGTTTCTGGCGCAAATCCATAAAGGCCTTGCCGTTCCATACCTCAGCCACAGACTGTGACATTAAATCACCCAAGGGATTTTTGCATAAAAAATCATTACAACAGGGAACAACCGTGCCATCAGCATAAATAAACATGGTATTCCAAAGGCGAGAACAACGTGTCCTAGAAACTCCCCGACTATTTTCCTTTTGCAATAAAAAATTATTCTCAAGCAGACCGCTTCGTGTAGAGAATGGTTTTGTTCGTACGTAAAGACGTCTATAGCCCTTCCAATAAGCCTTAAATTTCTCTAACTCATCCATATTTTCTTTCATGGGAATAATTTGGACAGCAATGCTTAAATTACTTTTCAAATTTTCTTTTAAGGCGAGCAACCTCTTGACATTCTGCACAACAAGCTGAAGATCGCCTCCTTTTCTTATTTTATTGTACACATCTGTTGACAGGGCATCGATACTGATGGTGATCAAATCAAGTCTAGAATTCAATAAGACCTGAGAGATCGTCTCATCCAGCAACATTCCATTTGTCTGAAGACTTGTATGAAGGTCTAATTTCTTGGCATACTGGATCATGGCAAAAATATTATCATTTAATAACGGTTCCCCCCGAAAAGAAAAATCAACGAAATGGACGGACTTTTTTGATTGATCTAAAATTTGTTTACATAAATCAAAAGACATATCACAGGGATGGGCCATGGCATCTTCTCTTGGGCACATGATGCAACTCATATGACAACGGTTGGTTGCTTCAATAACCAAAGCCCCCGGCATCTCATTAAAAGATACTTTTCCCCAGAGATAATTGTTCAGCAGATGCCACTTATTAAGGATTTTATGATACCGGCCCATTTATTGCTTCTTTTTTTGTTTTAATCACAAAAAATTGAGAATCTTCATAAATTATATAAGCGGCAGGCACCTTTTGTAATGCAAAAGGCCCTCCCCGAGCAATTAATTTTTCAATATATGAGTGATAGGGTTGCATATATGATTGCGCTTGTGATAAATAAAATTGAAGGAAATCCTTCTTGCGGGCAACAAAATAATCGATTTCGTTTCGCTTAGTAAATAGTAAAAAATCATCAAATGAACGGCTATAATAAGCATCAAACAATTCAAGGGTTCTTCTTTGAATTGTTTGATTATACTTTTTAAAATATGGCACTGATGATTCTGAGTTTACATATACTTTCCTTTTTGAAAAAAGAGGTACCTCATCCATTATAAAGGGGTCTCCTGCAATTAAACTGTCTTGCGGTAATGATGCAATAAATTGGAACAACGCACCGTTATGTGTTCTTCCATATTTATGTTGAACAGGAAAAAGAATAAAGGCCAAAAAAACTAAAACAATCAAGAGTATCGTTCTTAATCTCTGGGAAGAAATATTACTTGCGATTTCAGCAATCATTTGAGAGGTAAGCAAGATCAATATTAATGGCAAGGTAAAAAGCATGTAGCGGGAAGGCTCAAACAATTGCAACATAAGGACATTCGCTACACCAAACAAAGAAATAGAGACAAAAAATAATATTTTAATCAAAGGGGGTGCTTGAGGCAGCTTTTTAACCATTAAAACATAAAAAATTAGAATGCACGAAAACAATATTAATAATCGCCCTAGACTTCCGTCCAATTCGCCTACCCCACTGCGATTATTAAAAATCTGTTTGAAAATATTAGTATAAAATAAGGGAACGCGCCCCCGGGTTAGACCGTCATCCTTAAATTCAGCCATCTGTTTTATTTGATATAAATTATATGTTTCGCCAAACTTTTCAGTCTGGATCTCTTTCCCCAAAAAAAGGATTGGGATTGAAACGGCGCCAATAAATAAGAAAACCATCAGTTTCTTCCATTGAAAATCTTTAAATATCGAGACGATATAACAAAATAGACATATCAAGAGAATCGGCGGATAAAAAAAAGCCTGAAGTATTAAAACGATAGTCATGGCAGGAATATTTTTGAAATAAAAATAATATACAAAAGCTGTTAGAAGCGGGAAAGCAAAATCACCGGCATTCCCAACCCCGAAATAATCAAAGGCAATCTCGTGCCAAACGTAAAGGATAAATAATAACGACGCTGCAAACGCGCAGAATGGCCCTTTAATAGCATAGGTTAAGCGAAATAAAAAGAATACTGCCATCCAGCATAAAGGAAAGGCTAACAACTCGGATAATAATTTTACATCAATAAAATTCGTTACTCGATACAACCATATTAAAAAAGGATTGGCAAAATCACTATGAAAATCAGCAAGCAAATCATCATGGAACAATTGCGGGTTTCTTGAGCGCTCCATCCAATAAATATTCGCCCTCAAATCCCCGATATAAGCATATTTATCAAACATCTTTGGGCTTTGGCGATACCATGTAACTCCCAAGCATAAAAGCGAGACCAGTATAAAAGCCAATACCTTGGTATTTCTCATAGAGACATATCCATCTTTTTTAAAATAATATTTTACTTATTATTAACGTTTATACTGTACGAATTTTTTATTAAGGTGATAATAAAGGACATTCGCCAATGTCTGAAAAGATAAACTATAAATCAAATTCAATTCCAGGCGATGATGGTGCCAGCAATTGGTACAGTTTGGGAGATTGAGATTTTTCCAGGAATATTCAAATCCATCCTTAATGACATTGACGGGATGTTCGTTATCAATAGCATAGTAGCAGGGCACCAGTTGGCCGTCCGGCCTTATTCTGGCGAACAATTTTCCGGCAGAACAAGGCAATGTCCCGTAATGAGGGAATTTATACAAATATTTCAATAAAGCCATGGATTGATTCATCGGATTATAAAAATTCCTGTTTTCTACAAAGGTTTCTGTATAAACACCTTCCGTGTTATGTTTTACCAAAACATCATAAAATTGTTTTTGATTTCTTGCCTTCCGGAGCTCTTTTAAAAAATCCAAAAGCTCGATTAACTGTTCCCTGGTCGGCCCCAACTGCGGGAGATCGCAAAGAGGCTGGAAACTAATAAAAGCACCTACGTCCAAGGCCTTGGCCAAAGCAAACGTCAGGCTTGCCTTCGTCGTGTACTTATTGATAACGCAGACAATAAGACATCGCCACCGGTTCCGCCTCACAACATTCAATGCATTAATTGCCTTTTCAAAGGCCCCCGCGCCACGTGCCTTTCGATGAGACTCTGCATCTCCATCAAGGCTAACCTGCACCATATCAGCACAGACGCGCCTCAATTCTTCTTCCCGTTCAGGAAGCAATACCCCATTCGTCGTATATTGAACCCACATACCAAATTCTTTTGCCCTCTTCATTAACCCCGGGAGGTAGGGGATCAAAAGGGGCTCCCCGCCCGTAAAAGAAATTATCTTGCATCCGGCCTTTTTTAATTCATCAAGAATTCTAAAATGTTCTTCTTCTGACAATTGCCTTACGTCGTCTTTGGTATAACAATGGGGGCAACTCAAATTGCATCTATGTGTCAACTCAAGCGCCATAGCTAGCGGATATCTTTTACCCAAAAAACGGCTGGATAAAAAACAGGCTGAAAGATAACAAATGGTCTTAAAGTTCATTATTAAATTAAAAATATTTTTAATTTGATAAAGATTGAGTGTTTTAAAAGTATTATGCACAGCATAAGACGTAATGCACTCAACTATATTTATTAATATTATGTTCGATCAACGAATAAAGAATAGATTAAATAAAATTGCCATCAATATCAAAAAAATGGCCTTTGTATGGATAAACGGCATAATATTCATTGAGCCGGCAGCATCTAAATCCTTAAATTATTTTCTCCAAAGGCCCCTCCTTTCTTTACGCGCCTGGTTTTCAAGCTCTCTGAATTCCTTTAAATATTTAAAATAAAATAAAGTGTCCACATAAGCATATCCCTGCTTTATCATTTCGGCATTTAAAAAAGTGCCGTCCTTTAAATAGACATAAACCGCCAATCTATTATATCCATCACGTTTATCTTTATCGTATTCTATGCGCACGTCCTTCCCTTCACACATTCTCCTTACAAAATCCTCAGATTCCTGAGCATAATACACAGCTACATCTTCAAAGTCAGAGTCAATTTCTGGAGCATTCACTCCCAACAAATGGACCTTTTCGTCTGTTGTGGAAAGAAAAATAGAATCTCCATCCTTAACTCTTATTACAGTAACTAGCTCAGCGTCGTCGTCTTGCAACACGTCGCCATCGCTTTTTATCCCAATATTACTTTCCCCTTCCTCCTCGCCCCCTTGCAACTGCCCTTCGACTTGCGGCAAATATTGATCCGGCACTTTAACAAAATCGGTGTTGACCACATGCATTTTGCCATCTTCGTCGACATAACGCACAATTTCTGCATTGCCGATATGAGGAATTATGATGAAAAGATATACTATAATACTAATATTAATAAATTTATTCATATGTAATATATAACACAACGCAACTGAATTGTCTATACACGTCAAGATTAAGTTCCCCTGGATACTAACCCAAGATCAAAGAATATTGTGTTTATAAATAATCAATAAAATAAATATTAATCAAAACCTTATAACAGCGCAATTTGTTAACTAAAACGAATCTATCCTTGGCAAGGTTTATCATCAATTGCCGCAACTTTTAAATAATTCAGCCCCTGCATTTGTTATAATATTAATTGAGCACTAAAAATGTAAATAAAATTTAGTAACCGTTAGGAAATTAAATATTCCCCCATCTTATGCATTTCCCAGACCAGATAAAAAGGCATAAAGAAAAGATCGCATATATAATAATCGTCGTCGTCATCTTCTTGTTCACATTGCCGCTTTTAGAAAATTTCTTGGCCTCAAGCAAGAACACGGATTGGAACCAGATGTTTTCCTATGCCTATTTCACCCGCTCCTCAATCCTTGCGCACCAGTTTCCCCTGAGGTGCCCTTATTTTGGCGGGGGATATCCTTTAATTGCGAACCCGCAAGATTTTTCATTATCCCCGTTATTCTTGATCATACTTCTCTTTGGGGAGGTCTTAGGATGTAAATTAATATGCATCTTGGCCTATCTTCTGTGCGGCGTCGGCATGTTCTTTCTGACCAGAAGAGTCCTTAAATTCCATATCGCAGGGGCCACATTTGCCGCTTTAAGCCTTAGTTTGGGCAGCTGGCTGCCCTACCATCTCTTCGACGGCAATTTTACCAAGATATACTATTATTTCGTTCCGCTGCTTATCGCCCTTATTATCAAAAGCGCCCAAAACAAAAAATATATTGTCTACAGCACTTTTCTATTGGCCACCATACTCGCACAGGCAGGATTATCTTTTGTCGCTATTAGTTTATTTATCTTCTTATTTTTAATTATTTATCCATTCCGCAATAAGACAAAAATATTAAAAAACCTGATTCTAATTTATATCCTGACGGCATTGCTGGGGGCGGTTAAAATCTTTCCGATGCTCGAGCTTCTTCAAAGCAATCCCAGGACGATAGCTTATGAAAATATTGCTGATCACGCTTTATCGCTAGGATCATTGTTCCGCTCCTTGGTCGAACCGCATCATTTCGGCTATTCAACTATTTTTGGGGGATATATCACCATGGGGTTAGCCCTCTGTTCTTTTATTTTTGCTTTTAAGGAAAATAAAACCCTTGTTCTTCTTCTTTTAATATGTATTGCCATAATGCTCGGGAACAACTCCTGGCTCAATCTAGCCAAAATTCTATGGAATATACCTGTCTTCCATTCCATGGCCAAGGTCCCGAAATATTATTCCTTTTTCATCGCCTTCCTTATTTGTCTGGCCGCCGGATTCGCCTTTAATATCCTTAAGCGTTTCCCTGCCAATAAACCCCTTATCCTAATAGCTTTGTTCTTGATAACATTAAATACAATTCATATTTTTTATGCCAACATAAATTTGCATAAAGGCCTCTTTTACATCCCCCCCACAAACAGAATCCAAAAAAAAGGCCCTTTTGCCCAGGCCGTTATTACCAACGGAGACCTGGGGGCTCAATATGCCCTATTGCTCCGTAATATCGGCACAATAAACTGGTACGGCAATATAAATTTGGATGAAAACACCATTCCCAAATATTTCGCGTCCACAACCCCCACGCCTTTTCAGATCAACAATCTCAGATTAATCGAAAATCCCCATTATAAAGGCGAGGCCTTCTGGGTCAATCCTGATTCAAAGACAAAACCCCCTGAAATTCTGGTATTTACGCCAAACTATATTCACATTAGGGTTGACGCCACAAAAGCAGGCATCCTTGTTATCAATCAAAATTTTGACACATATTGGAAGGCCAACAACAACAATTTATTTTCCTGGAACGGCCTCTTGGCCGTGAAAATTGAAAAACCAGGAAAACATATCCTTAAACTTACGTATATTCCGGTGTCTTTCTGGATCGGGTTAGGTATAAGTTTTGTGACCTTATGCATGTGCCTATGGAAATATTATAACCTTGTCAATAATAGGTCTAACAATCAAGCCACAAATAAAAAATACTATCACTCTGATTAAACCGCCTATAGAAAAGATATAAAAAAGTTAGATGTTCACCTAAAGGAAAGAAAAATAGGGCCAATGAAGAAGAATTAATTCTCCCCGCGCAAAAACGCATCATCACACGGCACAAATTGCATCTTAAAGCCTTCGGGTCCTGCAGCATCCCCACCAGCAAAATAATATTGCGCACAGGTTTCCGAAACAACCCCGAATTCAAGCATATTAAAATGGACCGCACGCCAGCATTGGTTATAGAGAATTTCCTCAGGACACGGAGCCGGAGGGGCGGGACATACAGGCGTTGTGGTTGTCGGGACAAAGTCCAACATGAACGAATACCCCAACGAATTGGCCCCGGCGCTAGGATCGCCCCAGGGATACATTCTAAGGATTTCATCCATAAAGGGTTGGCAGGTTGCCATTGTGCCATCAAGCGCCGTCTCACTGGGAGAACCCGCCTTAGGATGTCGGGACATGATCTGCCAAATAGCCGTCCCATCGGGAAATCTCATGGTGCTCGTGGAGTCCCTCTCCTCATCAAAACGGATCGTGCGAACCTTCACCCGCCCCGTCGTGGCTGCCAGCTTATAACAGCGCTCAACAGTATGTGATTCGGTCTTGACATAGGGCCACCGTGTGGCAACACAGGCATTATTACACCTTTTAGGGAGCCTGGCCTCAACCTTAACAGCATGCCGCAGACCCGTGCGGGTAGGCAAGGGCGGATCTTCCCAGACATAAATCACTGTTGATGGTAAGGAGCTGTTGGCATCCCGGTCGAGGTGAGCCCGCTGCCAAACCAAACCCTCCGACGGGGAATCAAAAAGATTATCCTCAGGTTCTGGGGGTAATTCGCAAACATCACAAATGATACCATTGGGATTTTCATCATCGGTTCCCAATATCCCATCCCCGCCAAGGTCATAGGGCGTGTCATTATCCAGGAAAGCCTCTAATTGAACATATGGATCATGAACCGTTTGATACACATATTCCGCCTCGCGCACACGGTTGGATAAAAACCATAAGCGATATTTAAACTTCTCGACTTGATTATAGGCCTGGGTTTCGCTGTTCTGCACGGCCGGCATAAAACTACCAGCAGGGTCACAACTCCCCAGGGTATCAACCCCGCCAAAATCACTAATGATCTGGGCGACTTGCGTCGCGAAAGCCGGATCATCGCAACTTCCGGCATCCGTATACGACGCAGCATTTAATTGGCGGCAGACACACGTACCGGCCACACACGAATGGGGTTCCTTACAGGCCCCTGGGGCGGCAGGAGGTGGCCCATAAATCGGACAATCAGGGTTCGTATCGGGACAGGCAAAAGTCGTTTCATCCAGCTGTGGAGGCTGATACCATATTCCCGACGGATCAAAATATCCCGGATAATCCCAGAAATTAACGGCCCCGCACGCCGTGGCACACGACAGGGCTTCCGCATAGGTCATGGCAGGCCCGGGGGGATTCGGTATCAATGTAGCCTGGCAAGCGGTCCACTTACTGACACCAAAAGGCGGATTAAAAGGCTTTAACGGGCAAAACGCCGGATCCAGAGAGCGTGGAAGATTATAACACGGGAAAAAATCGATCATATCAACCGGCAACCCCGAGCCGGGCGTACATGCCTCATGACAAGCCCGGAATTTCAGGGCATTGCCCACAACGTCAATATCATCCCCGGCAGGCATATGAGGCGGACGGCTTACAGTTAAGGGAAAGAGTTCTACCGCCCCCCAACGCAACACCGGATGCATGACGGTATCCTCTGCATTCCAAAACAAACAATCCAGAATGTCATAAATATCCCCTTCAACCGGATTACCCGGATCCGGGGTGCTTGTATCAAAATCACCCAACGCGGTCCTCTCTCCCGTCAAGATCTCCATAGGCATCGGCGCACACGCATAACGCGGATCCGCATTATTCGGGATACACCAGGCGTAATCGTCAACACCGCCTCCTCCGGCCAGCGGATCCATGTACGAATCACCCATCAACCAGGCATACAATACGGTATCATACTTTTCAAAAACACGTCGCCATGAATGCAATTTACCCTCCCGCACCTTGTTTGTATAACTTCCCGGGCAATCCGAATCACTCCCGGTATTACAGCAGGAAGCATCCGGGCACCCGTCATCATCTCCGACAATAGTACAGTTAGGGCACGCCGGCTCGATCCAGTCTGCAGCCTCGCTATACCAATCCCTGAGTTTGGTCGCCAATCTTGATTCAGTCCTATTAATCATCGGAACCGCCCAGTCAAAAAACTCATGAAATTCTATAAGGATCTGGTCCAGCTCATCATCCGGGAAATCATCAATGGTGCCCAGAGCAACATCACCCGTACAAATCCCTGTAAATGCATTACAAGATCTTTCATCCCCGGGGGCAGGGGCACAAATACAATCCATCGGAACCGGCGTCAGGTCCCCCGCCACATTTGTTATATATTCACAATTATGATAACCAAGATTTTTGGCACATCCGCGCTCATAGGGAAATTCCTGGGCGCAATATTTATCAAATCCCCGGCGCCAACCTCCGGATTGGATGGGACATGTCCCGTCAACGGCAAAAACTGGAGAACCTAATCCCAATAAATTTGTAACATTATCCGCCTTGAGGGGAACAGCCGGCAAAGAAAGATTATGATTATCCACACACCACCCGCCGCTTAAATTCGCTGCTGCCGAGCTGGGATCCAGGGCAAGATTCAGCCTGTTTTCATCCATGATAAGTTCTTCGATATTAGGATCAACCGTCTTGGCGGGCGAATTATTACACTCAGGCCTAATAGGATTCGTAGTACCCGTCGGGTCCGGGAAGGTCATATCGCACCAATAACAATGATAATCATCCCATCGTTCGGCCGGAGTATCCGCAGGATTAAACGTCAAGTTAAGCCCCCTTAAATCGATCCCCCAATCCTGCATTTTGTAAAAAAACGGGAATATGCCGAGCTTCTCCTCCTTGACCGTCACGATCGGAGGATTATAAAGAGGGTCATAAATAGCTTCATTATCTTCATCTAAAACATGAATGCTGTCATAAAAGCCTGTCGCATCCTTAATATAAAAATCCGCTCCCGGCCCCGCCGGGGCATCCGGTGGCAGCGTTCCGGGGCACTGCCCACCACCGCCGCCACATAAACCCACACTATCATGCCAGTTGGGGTTGGATGTCATGACATTATAATCCTTATGCTCATCGTCGCGGCCCATACGCTCCCGGCAAGAACGGAAAAACACCCAGGCCGGACAGGTTCCCGGCGCAACAAAATTATTATTGGCATCCTCATAATGAGGATCAAAGACCCACGGATAATTACCCGGCGTATCATTGCTGGGCCCCAAAAATTGGTTATAGTAAGGGCTTCTGACCGTACACGTTGTCGGGTCCCCGCATTTATCAGGGTCACCAGCTGGTAAATAGCAACATGGATCAGCTATTAAGGCCGGCTCGCTGTCATCCCCGCTATTGGGTATTAAGTCAGGCCCTGTATTATCACAAGGATTGGAAACCGGACCGGCCGGCGGAGGCACGGCCGTACCATCCTGGCACAGGATCCATTGTTTGGCATCGGGGGTCGTTGCATCGGGTAAATTCGAGGGGACATACTGAGGCTGGCAGCAAGGATCGCACATGGCCGGAAAATTTGGGTCGGTCAATCTATTTGCCGGACAACATGGCTGCCCGGCCATACCCCAGACATTGTTCGTGATTCCGCACGGCAAAGGATCATAAAATCCCCAGTCAGGGCTTGAACACCCTAAGGCTTCACATGGCGGCGTCTCATATAAACAATCTGTCCCAGGCACAGTCGGCGCCGGAAAGGTTGTTTCATCATAATTATCTTCATACCCATACTCTTGACATAATTGATCATCCACAAAAACCATCTGGCATAAACACGGCATAAAACTACCCAGATCCGGAGGCAAAGGTGCTTTCTTAACGCGTCGTAAATAATAATAAGCGAACCTGGAAACAGTATCATTAGCTGTTCTGGGGTCAGTCGGGTCTGTCAACCCGAAAGATCCATCCATGTCAATATCCAACAAATCCGGTATCTCTGTCTGGTCCGTAACAGCATTGCGTATAGCCGTGCCAACACCCTGCTCCATGAAGGCATCCACCATGGACATATTTTCCCAAATAATATCATTCCAGGCCGCGGTTATGGCAGGCTCAATAACAGCTAATTGAATAACGAGTGACACCGCGGCCATAACCGCACCGACAACCGCCGCTGAAATAATGGTTGATGCCTTGACCCCGAGAACAGCCCCGCCGGCGCCGCATGTAAAAATACAAACAACAATAATAATGATCATAATGACGATGATCATGAGGGCCTTAAAGACACCTGTGTACCCGCAAACTTTTCTTTCGCCGCCCAACTGCTCCTGAAAAACCTGTTCCCCGTAACTGGCCATATAGGAAACCAACAATGCCGCGCCCAGATTCGAGGATATCGTGGCAATAACTTTCCCCTGAGCCACTTTGCCCATATTAAGCGCAGCGGCATAAAAGATCAGGCCTATGGCGATCAATAAAATGATCACAATAGCGATCTGGCCACGTTTATTATTGATTATTCTTTTCATAACATAATTATCACTGAAAGACCCTCGTCAGCCAGCTATGGCCTCGCAGATCCTCGATCTGAGTTCGGACATACATCATATGCGTATCAACGTCAAAACAGGTCACATTCACCTTGGTTGGATCGCTGATACAGGTCGAAATGGTAGCGGGAGCTATTGTTTGACCGCACGCCTTAACGGGATTCTCTAACCCCCTAACCCCTTGCACCGCAGGGCTGTCCGTATCCGCGGCACTATTCCACACCCGCGGCAACGGGGGGTTGTCAAAATTACAAAATCGTCCGGTATGATTGCTGATCTGAAAAAACCTGACCACCATATCAATCCGGTCCTGGCGGGTGACATCACGAATAAATTGCCCCCCAGATCCGTAAAGTTTGCCTTCCTCTATTAAAACATAACTGCCGCCGTATAACGACCCGGAAATAAATTGAGGTGCCTTGGCTTGGGAAAAGATCTGCATATCCTTTTGAAGCCCCATATCTTCATCCTCAAAATCAATGTCACCTGACTGACCATCCGAATACTTAGCGCTTTTTATCCATCCATGATCATGCTTGATTGAATATAGGTTTTCTTCCTTGCCATCCCCATCTACATCAAAAGTACTATTCACACCATCGGCGACAGCAATGCCTTTAACACTTTTAGGATTTAGGATTGCGGTCGCCGGGGGGGTTCCCCTCTGCAACCCAGCCACCCTCACCCACTGCCAGGCAAAGAAATCCCGCAAGGGAGTCACCCCATCATTTAACATCGTCCCGGCCGGAATATCCGTTGTCCCATCATGATCCAGGTCAAAACGCGCATCAGCCTCTGCAGCGCCTCCCGGACAGGCTTCCCGGCCGTTCGGCCCGGCGCTAATGACCTCATCGCACCATCCTTCGCCGGCCGGGGTTCTATTGGAAATGCGCTGCAGCCAATTGACAACATTCTGTTGTTTTGCGAAAAAATAAAGGCAGCCCGGCTCCGACGTGCCGTTGCAATTTGGTTCCCAGCAAATTGGCGCCGCAGGATCGATGGTGCAATCTGGTATGGAAAATGTTTTTCGATAAGAAAGCGGCTCCCACTTATAATTATCAATCGTCGCCTCCCAATTGGGTGGCCCAACGCCTGCATTAAGATCTTTAAAAGATATTTCCCGATATCCTAATATGGTGAACGGAAAGCGCTGATTATTGATAAAAACATCATAGACCGGCAAATCGTAATCATCCCCCCATTCCACTTTCCAAAAAAGGTTGTGGGTATAGGTCCCGCTGCCTGAGGCCATCATCGGGATACGGTCTCCTGTCCCCAACGCTTTAGCCGCATCTGTGGACAGATGGTCCATGAGAATGAATACGGAGGCTGAATTTCTGCCGCCTGAAGGGCCGCCTCTTAAACGGTAAGAGCCGCAGGCCGTTTTGTATGATTCAGTCAAGGCCATACGCATGGCACGCAATTGAACATTCAGCGCCAGGCCTTGATTCAACCCCACTTTCACAACAAGCCCGATAACAAACATTAAAATAGCCCCGAATATCGCAAGTTCAGAGGCAGACTGAGCGATCTTTTTCTTATTTTTATGCAACTATCAAACTCCCAGGAATTTATGTAAGGAATTTAGGGACAAGCATAAAATGGTCTTATAAGAAAAGTGTACCATCCAATATATTCTATGTCAATTTAGATGGTTTAATTATAATAATATTAATAAGAATAAATATTTTAAAAGTTACTGGTATCTTTATATTGCCTTATATTTTCATCTTCAGCATAATAATCTTCCATAGGTATAAACTGAAAATTATTAAGCACGGCTTCTAACTTCCGCCTCGCCCTATACCCTGTTGCATAATTCTGGATCATGCTATCCCTCAAGCTCATCCTCATCAAAGGTGTTTGGGCATCCATCTCCCAGGGATGGACATACATCATAAAAGAACGGCCTTCCTTATTTAATTTATGCATCAAATATCGCGTTATCATTAAGGGATAAATTTTAAAAAAAGCTCCTCCCAGGGGGATATCGAACCTCCCAAATTGAATGGTTGAACGGGGTATCTCTATTATGCCGGCGGGTATTTTCTGCGACAGTGACGCATCAACCCAAATCAGGCTGGAATCATATTTATATCCATGCTTCCTTAATATATCCAACGCCCAGAGACAACGGCCATCGATGGACCAATTGGGGGCCCTAAAGCTCTCAACCGGCCGGGAACATAAACTATTAAGTAATCCCGTAACCCTGGTGAGCTCTGCCTCAAATACCTCGGGACTTTTTAGGCAAACGCTGGTATGACTATACCCATGGGCCCCGATCCTATGACCCTTTTTTTCAATATCGGATATTAATTGGGGATATTTCTCGGCGATATCCCCCAAAATGAAAAAAGTAGCCCGGGCCTCATAGGCAGAAAATAAATCCAGCAATATGGTAACGCTCTCGCATATGTGCTCCCGGGGGTGGATCCCCTTTATTTGGTTGGCATATTTTTGTGAAATACGGGTATGATACCAATCTTCACAATCAACTGTCAGCATATTTTTCATTATTTATATTCCTTTTTGCTATAGTTCAACGGTTGGCAAACAGCCATTTTAAGCCCACCTTCACATACCTCAACAATTCAGAGACTGACTGCGCCCGACAAAACCTATACAGAATATAAGAAAGCCTAAAATAAAAATCCCGATAAAACTTCCTGACATACATATCCAGTTCTCGTTCCGATAGGGATGTCCACGGATTGGGGAGCCTGGCCTCCGGCCTGGTCCCCGCAATATATTCACCCCAATAATCAATACCCTTCCTTGCAACAAGACTGTCGTTCAAATCTGTATTCGGCTTGGCAATAGCCCGGCACACCTGGATATAATCAAGCTTGAGCTCTTTGGAAAATTTTATCGTGGCCAAAATAGTTTCACGCGTATCCCCTTCATTGCCAACCATAAAAAAACCCAAGGACATAATGCCGCATTGCCGCGTTACCCGCAGGGCCTCGATGGTCTGTTGCTTGTTGATGCCCTTATTGATCTTTTTCAACACATGAGGTGACACCGATTCAATCCCATAATAAATTTTACGGCACCCGGCTTGCGCGGCCTTTTTAAGGACCGCCTGATTGACCGTATCGACCCGCGAACGGCATGACCATTCTATCCTGATGCCGCGGCGGATGATCTCATCGCAAATACGTATAACGCGTTCATGGTTCACAAAAAATTCGGCATCAAAAATATCGATTTCACGAACGCCATATTGTGTATAACATTCTTCCATCTCATCGACGACCCTGACCGGATCCCGCTGTCGAAAGGCGAGCTTTGAAATAGCACAAAAACGGCATTTATACGGGCACCCCGTACTGGTGAGCATGATCGTGAAATTACGGCGCTGGGAAGTAAAGGAATAATACAAATGATTGGGCAATAGATGCCTGGCCGGGAAAGGATACGTGTCAAAATCCATAGGCTCCGTACGCTGAGAGGTTAGAACGAGCCGCCCGTTCTCTCTATAAGCGATCCCCGCGATCTTGTTTACATCATGGCCTTTCTCTATAAACGACAATAGCTGAGGTAAGGATTCATTGGCCTCACCCAGAATACCGTAATCAAAGCAGGCATAGGACATTGATTCTTGGGGATAAAGGGTTATGTTGACCCCTCCCAATATCACCCTACATCCCAGTGTGGCTTTCAAGTATGAAGCCCATTCTCGAACACGATGGAACCAATACGTATCGGCCCTAAACCCGATAAAATCAGGACGAAATTTTTTAAGTCTTTGGGCCACATCCTCCTTGCTGAGCCTTAAAACATTGGCATCTATTAAAATAACTTCATGGCCTGAGCGCTCCAATATAGCAGCGACATAGGCCAGGATGATGGGGGGCGCCACACAAAATTCCTCATCCACAACCTTTAAATTTTCGGAAAAACATTTGTGGCCCAAAATATGGTGAATAAGCGCAATTTTCATGAAATCCGATTATTCTTCTTCTATATTAATACACAGAGGTTCTTGATTGGCAAAAATATTATAATACAAGTGACCTGGCGTAACAATTTTAATAAAATTATAAACAACCCATTCAAGTAATATCAATAAATATGCTTCCGCCTTAACAAATCCAATGTATAATGAAAAACAAACAACCCCTAAAAATACAGCCCCCATGAAAAATTCATTTGATCCGTCGTGTTTATTAAAACCCCGTTTCATTATCACGCTCCTTCTCCTATTGATCATCTACGGCATTATTTGCCGCTATCTCTATGTCCTTGATGTGGCCTCGCGTCCCTTTTTCGACATAGACCTATCCAAGACAGATGTCTTCATTTATGATCTTAAAGCGAAAAACACACTCCGGGAAGATCCGCTCGACCTAAAAATGGCTACGTATCCTATTTTCATACAATTCATGTCATTCATCTATCGTTCATTCGGGACAGATCCCCTTGCCTTTTATACTGTTCAATACCTCTTAAGCATGATCTCGGTCTTCTTGTTGGCCTGGACAGGGGCCCTTTTGTTTGGCACCATTCCCGGCCTTATCAGCGGGGTGCTGCTTCTCTTTTATAAAATGAACTACGTCTATGATGCCATCAAACTACACACCGCCTTATCGCAATTCCTTCTCATCACGGCCCTGTTCTTCTTTGTCATCAACCTTTACAAACCGTCTTGGCGCTATTACCTGGGTTATTTAGTGTACGGGATCCTTTTATGTCTTTTACGGATATTTTTCTGGATCCTTTTTATCCCGGGAGCCATCTATGGTTTTATCAAAAACAAATACTGGAAAAGACCTTTCTATATTTTTATATTTTTTATCTTCATCATTGCCTCTTTTCTCCTATACAATTATTTTAAAACAACCGACCCTTACGGCCAAAAGTTCGGCATCCATTTTCTGATCGGCAACAACGCCTATGCCAATGGACTTTTAATGGTCCCTATCGGTATCTGCCCGAACTCAGAAAGTTTCGCAAAAGCCCCGGTCCTTCTTGCTCATCAGCAAACCGGCAGCATAAAAAACATCACTAAATTCTGGATCCTTAAAACCTTCGAATCATATAAGAACAAAAAGAATCCCGTATTGACTTATCTAAAACTATTAGGTCGTAAAATCAACATCCTCGTTAACAACATGGAATACCATAACAATATCAACGTCTATTATATGGAGAAGAAGACAATTTTAAAGGACCTTCCCCGGCTCGACTATATCGTCATTCTTTCCTTCACGCTGGTCGGGATCCTCTATTCCCTGAGGCACAAAAAATCCGCCTCCTTTCTTCTGGTGCCAATGGGCGTAATAACCTTAATGATCCTTTCGATCTTCTTATGTGCACGATACCGCATGCCGCTCATCCCTTTCTTGTGTCTCTTTGCCGGATACGGCATAACAAATTTTGCAAAAAACTTAAAGGGTCGGCAATACTTTAGGATAGGATTGGTCCTGATCATTATATCCTTTTCTTTCAGATGGGCGCATATAAAACTGCCGTACTTCGATCTCAATGAACAAATGGAGATATGGAAAGATCGTGAAAGACTGAAAAATTCCTTCATTAAAGAACGCCAAGAATCTTTAGCCATATTGAAAGATTGGGACCACCTCAGTCCCGAGCGAGCCGTTCTTCTAACCGACCGCCTCGGCCGACTCAACCTTTTTTATGAATTCTTTAATGTGTACGATAAGGCTTTCACGCTAGCTGGAAAAAACAATGTGTTTAGGCTCCTTCTTTTAAAAAGGAAGGCCAAGGTCTATGAAGAAATGTTTAACTTCCATAAAGCCAAAAAGGTCTGGGAAATCCTAAGGGAATACCCCGGATACGCGACCATGGCCAATAAAAAAATAAAACAACTTTCAGTTCTGGAATCTGTATTGGGGCCACCCCCTTGATAAAGAATAAATCCGGGCTATAAAAAATGGACCCTAATCATGGAACAAATAAAAATTACATAAATATTCTACTTTTAAAATATTTATAAATATTATATACTATCATTATGCGCCATAAATTCAAAAATGCCCAAATTACCCTGGAATATTTATCCATCGCTGTTTTAGTCGGCCTTGGCGTTTTGATTATGGGCTCCTATGTTGTCAAGGCTATCAATGCCTATTTTAAGACCACCGATGACACCTTAGAGGATTCCTTCCTGGAAGAACAGCTCCCGCATCAAAACGACCTGGGACCAGGATGTGTGTGTGCCCCATCCCTTAATAACGGCTGTGCCGCAGGGGACTGTGAAGCCTGGCAAGTCGAAATGGTCCCTCAATGCAACCCGCCCGGTTGTGCCGGAGGGCCTTACTGTGTCACCGACCGCGAAACATGTTGTTCCCCCAGGGACATCGGCTGCCGTATGCACGGCTGCCTTAATGGATACATGGCTGTTGATGTTTCCTGCGTAGGATTTGAACCCCCTCTCTATACATGTGATTTTCGGGCAGCTTGCAAACTCGAATGTTCTCAAGACAAACCAGACTATTTTTCCCAATGGTGTGACCTAGGGGGTGTTGAACCGGCCGGTTATGCCCCGGCTTCAATGACAACGTCCCACGTAACAACCTATGTGTACCCCGGCGAGTGCGATGGCATCACCTATTGCCAGGCAGAATGTTCTGCCCCGTATATGCCCCAAGATAAAGACGCGATTGCAGGAAATGAATTTTGTGGGTGCCCGCCGGATACGATCGAAGAATTTAATCCGCCGATCCCCCCGATCTGCAAAGGCGACTGCGTCAGAGATCAATGGGTCCAAAAAACAGACCCCAACATTAGCTGCGATGCAACATGCGCCAATGCATCTGCCGGTTCCACTTTAACGGCCACTGCCGAGGGATGGACCTGCGCATCTGGTAACAACCCTATCCCCGGCATCCCTCAAGGCTGGTACACGCATCAAACTGACGCCAGTGTCCCCATTGGCCCGGGCCCTTATTACAGTGTCCAATGCTCCACGCTAGGCACGCATTGCGTTGATGGCCTCCCCACGCCGATCGCCACTTTCACCAGCTGGACAGAAGGCCCTATTGATACGCCCCCCTTAAAATGCTACCGCTCTCTTCAACCCATGGACGGGTTAGGTTCAGATATCGCCATCGCATGTTATTGCAAGGACTTCACTTATTGCTGCTGCAAGGATGCAGCTGTGACTGCCGGGACCTGCCCTCCTGTAATATTGCCAGAAACCGAATGCGGGCATTACACCGGACCTGTACCATGCGCCGGGGGAACATATTGTGGGGGCTCTCTTGAAGGATACTGCGCCAGTCTTCTTGTCTGGAACATGATCGATACAAACTGCAAAAATTAATACCTGCCGACCTGCCGAAACGACTATATATAAATAAAAATTAATTCCTATTCAGTAAGAATTACTAAAATAATATTTATTTTCCTAAGGCGAGCCGTTCACCCAGCCAGGGAGGCAGGCCGGAGTCAACAATACTCTGCTGGGCTGATGGGATATCATACGTCATGCGGCGGATTTCAACGAGGCGGGCTTCTGTATCGTAGATGGCGAACGAGGCTTTGGGATTTCCATCGCGGGGTTGGCCAACGCTGCCGATATTGATGAGATATTTAACACCTTCCTTAATGGGGATCTTTTCCTCCATGGACCAATCCACATGTTCTGCAGCCGTAAAGACAACGGGCTTATGGGAATGCCCGTAAAAACAGATCTGTTTATCTAAAAGCCTAAAATTGGGAAAGGCGTCATCAATATCCAAAACATAAAGCCATTCCTGGGGATATTCAAGATTCGCGTGCACGATCTTAAACCCATCCTGCTCATCCACCAACGGCATGCTGGTCAGGAATTCAAGGTCATCTTCCCCAAGCTGTTTTTTGGTCCAATCCACAGCCTCTCTGGCAAACCGGGTATAGCGGTCATCATTGGTCTTGCCGCAGACCGCATAATCATGGTTGCCGGCAACATAGATGCATTTTTTTTGTTGGATCAAATCCCGAAGGGCCTGGATGCAAAAAACAGGATCCGCCCCGTACCCGACGATATCGCCCAAAAAGACATAAAAATCCACACCCTCATTTTTCAAGGCATCCAGCACGGCCTCTAAGGCCTGTTTATTGGCATGCACATCAGAAAATAAACCGTATTTCATACTTTAAAATCAGAAAATCAGGGACATCCCCGCATCCGCATGTCAGGGTGACCCTACTTTATTTTTTTTATTTTAGCCTCCAGGGCTGTGATCTTCTGTTCATAATCCTGGGCTATCCGGGCCATTTTCTCCAATTCATCCACACGCTGGCTTAAGGCCTGGTTGGCGCGCTCCAACTTTGTCAACAGCCTTTGGTTTTCGATCATCAACCTGTTCTTTTCAATAACCCGGCGGATCGCCAGCTTTAGATCTTCGGCGCCGAAAGGCTTGATGATATATTCATGGACCCCGCCGGTCTTGATCGCATCGATCGAAGATTCCAGCGAGGGATGCGCGGTAATGATAATAACAGGGACCCAGGTGATCTTATCCACGATCTTTTTCAACAGATCCGTGCCATAAATGTCCGGCAGCTTCAGATCCAGGATGATAAGATCATAGTTGCCTTGATGGACCTTATCAATGCCCTCTGTCCCGGTCATGGCCACATCCACGGCATGGCCCTCTTCCTTCAAGACGGCCTGATACAAACGCAGGGCTGTCTCTTCGTCGTCTATGGCCAGGATCTTCATATTTTTTTTACTGTCATAATTACCCATCGGATCCTCCCTGATCAATTTCAACCTTAGCAAGCTGCCTAGCTCAAGGCCTTGGAAACGGCAGCGTTTAATTCATCGGCATTGTAAGGTTTCCTTAAGCAGGCCACAACATTAAGGCTCTGCTCATTCATAACAACATCCTCCAGGCCGGCCCCTGTAATAAAAATAATCGGGATATCCCGGGTCTGGGGGTCTTCCTGCAACTTCTGGCTTAATTCAAAACCATGGATCTCAGGTAAAATAATATCCAAGAGGATCACATCCGGCCTTTCCTCCCTAGCTTTCAAAAGCCCTTCCTTGCCGTTTTGAGCCTGAAGAGTTTCATATCCCGCAGCCTTTAAAAAGGCCTCGTTGAGCCTAATGACCACCGGATTATCATCAATGATCAAAACCTTCTTGCCGTTCATAGGCCTGGCATCCCCTTTCAATTTTCCTCTTGAATCTGGGCCGGCAATTTCAAGATATAACGCTCCAACCCCTTGATCAAGACGACTTCGTTCTTTCGGATCTCAAAAATCTTAAACCCCGATATCATATCCCCCCGGTTAAGGATTTTATCGTTGATCAGGGCGATCGGCTGTTCTTCCTCCCATATTATCCCGGAAAGCTGCAACTGCGTAAAATCCATGACCGTGGTATCCAAAACGGCCCTGGGGTCCAATGGCGCGAATGGATCATGCGTCTTGATATCCTCAGGTTGTGCATAATCCATCTTGATGTAGGCGATGATCCCCTCAAGGTCAACCGGGGCGGCCTCCTCTTTCTGGACCGCTTGTTGTTGTTCTGTTTTTTTATCTTCCTCTTGGGGGACCTGGCGCTTGACGGATACGGCCTGTTTTCTGCGCCCGCGTGTATTCTTGGGCTTTTTAAACAAACCGGACACCCAAAAAATAAAAATGACGGCCATAAAAAACGCAATTATTTTCTCTCGGCTCTTCATTGATTTATATCCCCATTTTCTTGGGAGGCATCTTCATCCTCCGGCGCATGGAACAAGACATCAAGCACCAACTTGACATCCAGGGCCGGATAGCTGGCTTCGTTGCGCGTGATGATCAAATCACGGGCTGAAAGCAACAGGGGGCTTTCCTCCAAAAGAATAATAAAATCGATCAGCCGCTCATACGTGCTCTGAAACCCGATCTCGATCGGCAAGATCTCATGCAGGCTCTCATCCTCTGAGACCAAAGGCTTTATCAACGTCAACTCTATCTTGGATAAATTAGCCAGGTCCTCGACCTGCAATGTCACCAAGGGAATATTGCGCTCGATTGTCGCCTGCGCCTTAACTTCCTCGGCCGCCGCCTTAACCACCTCATACTGCTGATCCAATTTATTCAATTCATACTCGACCTTCTGTTGCTGTTCCTTTTTCTCATCCGCCGATAAGGTCTTGATGGAATTTTTAACAATATTGATCTTGGCACTTAATTTGGACATCTCACCCATCTGGGGACAATAATCAAAAACAAAAAAGATCAAGATGATCAAAATGATCCCCAGATAAAAATACCGCAAATAAATTTTATATTCTCGTTTTAGCATAATGACCTATCGCAGGCGGCAAACGACCTGAAACTCGATCTCCTTTATCTCCGTGCCCTTCCCCTTATTCATTGAGACCAGTTCCACATTCTTAAAATACGGCAGGCGCTTGAGCTCCAACATGAACTCACTGACCAATCGTGTATTGAACGATTTCCCTTCGATCCGGCACTCCCCCTTATTGACCTCCAGCGACAATGATAGCAGCCATACTTTTTCTTTGGCGATCTGGCCGATGAATTTCAACATATGGGCAACGGAAAACTTCTTGACGAATCGCTCCAGGATGCTCTTGTTCTCATCATAAAATACGCGGACCTGCTGTTTGGCCTCTTTTTTCTTCTCATTGAGCTCCCTCGTTTCCTTGGTCTCCTTTAAGGCCAAAGGCTGCTTGGATAGATCTTGTAAATAATTGAGCCGCGCCTGTAAAATAAGATGACCCATAATAAGCAAGATCAAGGTAGGGCTTAATAGAAAAAGCCCGGCCTTTTTGAAAAAATGGATCCTTTCCGCCTGCTGCAGGTCTGTCGGTAATAAATTCACCTGTCTCATATCAAATCACCTCGCCCAAGGCAGCCATATACGCGGGCGCGATCTTCAGCACCTCAGGGGTCTTTATGAACTTCTCAGGGATATGAACTTTCTTAAAAGGGTCAGCCACTTTAACGGAGATCTTAAGCATATCCGCCAGGATCTTGTTCAGCCCGGTCATGGTCGCACCGCCGCCGCAGAGATAGACCTGCTGGACATTGTCCTGGATCAGCTCTTTTTCGCAATACGCCAGCGACCGGTTGACCTGCTCGGCCCATTCCACAATAACCGGCTTCATCAAGGAAGCTATGGATACATCATCCTCGCGGTCAAACGTCGAGCGGCTAAAGCAAAAATTCTTTTTCATCTCTTCCGCCTTGTCCCTGGTGATGCTCCGGTCTTTGGCAATGACATCCGTTAATTGTTGTCCGGCCACATTAAAATTCCTTACCAGCTGGATGGAATCCCTTTTGACGATCACCACCGATGTCGTATGCGCGCCGATATCAATAACAGGGATAATCTCATCGGCCTGGATCTCATAATTATGCCTAAAGGCCTTGGCCACGGCAAAAGGGGCCGCATCAATAACGGCCGGGATGAGCTTGACCTCCTTGACCAATTCAATATACTGCTCAATTAACTTTTGCGGCAAGGCCACGATAACGATCTCCATTTGATTCTCGCTGCCCCTGACCTTGGATGACAGGATCTGGAAATCGACGATAGCCTCATCAATAGGAAAAGGAATATATTTTTCAGCCTGCCAACGAATGGCACGCGCCAGTTCATTCTCGGGAACAATGGGGATATTAATATGACGCAAATAAATATCCGGCTCGGATATGATCACATGCACCCGGCGCGTCTTGACCTTGTTTTGAAGCACCAAGTCCCCCAAGGCCTGGGCGACATGGCGTCTTTTTTCTTCAGCACTGGCCCCCGCCGTATATTGGATCACTTCATGCCCCATGGAAACCAACGAGGGGCCTTTAGGGGTATCCCTGACCTCAACGAGCTTGAGGGAATGTGTCCCGATATCCAAAGCAAGCCGGGTTTTCTCGGCAAAAAGATTATCCAGCGGTTCCAGCCGTTTGAAAACACCATTATTGAGCAAAAATTGATTTAATGTTTCTAGATAATCGCTGGTTTCCATAGGTCCATTTTTGTCCTTGATGTAATTCTACTTGTCGGTATTGGGATCAGTAACAACCGGCAGACGAATGGTGAAGGTCGTGCCATGGTCCGGGGCGCTGGTCAACTCTATCGTCCCCTTGTGCCGTTCAATGATATCCTGAGATATTGAAAGCCCCAGCCCTGTACCTTTCCCTTCGGCTTTAGTCGTATATAAAGGCTTGAAGATCTCTTCCTGAATTTCCTGAGGGATACCGTAGCCCGTATCGGAAAAAACCACCTCAACCCATGTATCATCCCGAAGGTGGGAGGCCACCGTCAAGGTCCCCCCTTTTTCCATCGCATCGCGGGCATTAATAATGAAGTTCAAAAATACCTGCTGAAGCTGGCCGCTATCCCCCATGATCTGAGGCAAGCCCTCAGCCAATTCCTGTTTAACCTCAATGGGGGCCTTCTTGATATGAAATTGGGCAACAGCCAAAGCCGCACCAATAATATCATTGACCGCTACTTTTGCCATCTCAGCTTTCTTGCGGCGGCCGAACTGCAGCAATGTCTGGGCGATCCGCCTGCATTGCTGGGCCTCATCCTGGACAATGGTGACAAATTCTGCGCA